>Ga0315310_10000776_pt1 | contig 20359 bp, 19 predicted proteins | sample TDP5_MG_FD_203630 | JGI IMG/M metagenome (GOLD analysis project Ga0315310, IMG submission 203630) | Freshwater sediment microbial communities from Lake Towuti, South Sulawesi, Indonesia - TDP5 | ecosystem: Environmental > Aquatic > Freshwater > Lake > Sediment | place: Indonesia: South Sulawesi... | reverse complement strand
TAGTCAACCCTTACGCTAACATAACCTTCATCGACCCAAAAGGACGCCTATACAAGTTCACCCGAGTAACCACAAAAATGCCGCCTCCACCGAGAGAGACAAAGCCACATCCCTACGGAGTAGACGTAGAAACCATACAGCGCCTCATGCGAATCACGCCTTATCGCAACATGGTCGACTTCATGCGCTACCACTTCCACCGGGTAGGCCAAAAAACAGCCCACAGATTCCTAGAATTCGCAGGCATACCCAAAACAAAACAACCGCGCAAACTGAAACCCGAAGAAATCGTCCGACTAGTGCACATGATGAAACGCTTCAGCGGATTCCTCGCACCCGACGCCAGCTGCCTATCACCGCTCGGAGAAGACCTCCTCAAAGCCGGAATACTCAAAGAGCTACAACCGGAGTTTATTGCAGTCAGGCAGCGTCCACCATCCACATATTCAGGACACCCCTTCATTGTTGAGGCAGCCATAGCCTACGGTGGAAACATTCCAAAGAGAAGCGACTTCGTGTTGTACAGATTCGCCAACCGCATCCCACTCCTATACGACGAGGCCAGCGACGTAAGCTGGAGAATAATCAAGGCTATGAACTGGCGCCGATACAAGGTTTCACCAGACCTGCCCATCGCCGTCCTTGTTCACCTCTGCAGCACAAAGGTACCATACAAAACCGTGGGCAAGGAATTCATAGCCGACAGACCTGAAGTAAAAAGAGAAATTTTGAACGGCATCCGAGAAGCAGCACGCGAGCTGCAACACTTCTTAACCAGGCAGGAACATGTGGAAAGAGAAAGAAAACGCTTGAGCACGTTCTCAAAATACCTGCCCAAAATCGCACAGTTCTCAACCGAACTTGCAGGAAAGAAGAAACCCCCAGATATATCCAAACTCTTAGCAAGCGTGAAAACACATGAAGAAGAAACGGACTAGACTTTCAGCCTCGGAGCGAAAAAAAGAGGTCATAACCCACCTCAGCCGATTCGGCGGAACCCTGTACGATCAGATGGAAAACGGCACGTTCCCATGGATAAAAATGCCCAGCCGCTCCATAGAGAACATACACTACGACACAGAACTCCGCCAGTACGTGCTAGGCGACAAAGCCGTCCGCCGAACCGCCAGAAACATACGACACATCCGACCCTTCACCCAGCTGGTGTGGGCAGGCTACTTCGCACAGGAACTGACCAAGCAAAGAAAAACGTCCACACTCAGAGACGTTTACTATTCAGCCCAAGCCTTCGACATAGCCTTCAAGGATCAAGCTGAATCCGACAACGTCATCACAGACCTAGAAACCGTAGCCAATTTTTCGAGAGAGGACTTCAGTGTCTTTCCGGAAGAACGCTCAGCCATCTTCGGCGACCTTACTATCGAATACAGTGTTCCGGGCTACGAGGGCAAACGCCTCAACCTGACTTCGCACCCAGACGGAGTCATGATCGGACCAGCCCTAACCAGCTCAGAATTCGTAAAGACCAGCGCCGACAAGGTCATAGCTATCGAGAAAGGCGGACTCTTCACACGGTTCATCGAAGAACAGGTGCACAAGAAATTCAACTCCTTACTAGTGCTGACAGCTGGACAGGCTCCACGAGCCACACGCCACTTCATCCGCCGACTGAATAGTGAACTGGACCTACCTGTCTTCATTTTCACGGACGGAGACCCTTGGGGAATGCACATAGCAATGGTCATAATCTCAGGGTCAGCCAACGCTGCACACCTACGCGAACTGACTACACCAGACGCGAAATGGAGCGGCGTCTGGGCCACAGACATAGTAGACTACAAGTTGCCCAGCGACCCACTAACCGACATAGACATCAAAAGACTCTACGAGCTTCAGAAAGACCCCCGCTACGACGGCGAACTGTGGCAGAGAGAAACCAAGACTTTCCTGAAAATCAAGAAAAAAGCCGAGCAAGAAGCCTTCAGCCGATACGGCCTAACATACATCGTGGACGAATACCTGCCTGCCAAGCTTGAAGAGTCTCAACAAAGTTAAATAATCCTCCGTAGAGGTAAGTAAGCCACGAAGCAAACGAGGTTGCAGCGGTTGAGCAGCAAAGCACCAGTCGGCTTAACCATCATGGAAAAACTCATCGGCCTAATCATGATAGCCGTCGGAGCGATAACGTTCTACGCAACCTACACAAGCCTAGCAAGCTTACCTGTGGACCCACTCATATTCCTCGCAACCGGTATCATCCTAATAGTTGTAGGCATACTGCTTGTCTCGGCAAAAACAGAATAGTCACAGCTTGAACTGCGAAGCAAAGAGCAGCTTCAGCTCTGATCTATTCGATTGCGTTGGCGCCGCCGGTCGGATTCGAACCGACGACCAACTGGTTAACAGCCTCAGCCTTCTGTTTGGTTAGAAGTCAGCTGCTCAACCGGGCTGAGCTACGGCGGCATCCTTCGAAATGCTGCTATTCTTGAGAAACTTCATCCATATTTAAGTTTGCTCAACAACAATAAGATGCAGAGCCTACACATCATTGATTAGCGCGATTGTCTGATTGAGCATTGAGGAGCACACAGGTTTGCCATCGCCAAAGCTCTGGTTCGACACCGTCATTGTCCGTTTCGGCGGAGAGATCGGCATCAAGGCAGCATGGACGCGAAAGCTGTACGAACGCCGTCTAATCGCCAACATCAAAGCCACTCTGAAACATCACTCCATCTCCTACGCTCAGTTTGTAAGAAAATTCGGTCGACTATACATTAAGACATGCCAACCCGAAGAGGTAGCGGTAGAACTGGGCAGAGTCCTTGGCATCGCCTCAACCTCCCCAGCGGCAGAAACCACGTCAGACCTAAACAACATCGCAAACGTCAGCCTCAAGCTCGCTGAATCAAGGCTCGAGAAGGAACAAAGCCTCGCTGTGAGATGCCACAGAGTCGGAGAACACCCCTACACCAGTCAAGAAGTGTGTAGCCAAGTCGGAGAGACTCTGTCAACCAAGCTGTCAAACCTCAAAGTAAGCATCGATTTGACCCACCCAGACCTGACACTAAACATTGAGGTCAGAGAAGACAAGGCCTACGTGTTTACAGACATCATCAAGGCAATTGGAGGCCTGCCACTGGGCACTCAACCAAAACTGGTATGCTTGCTGAATGGAGACATATCATCGGCAGTCGCATGCTGGATGGCCATGAAACGGGGTTGCCCGGCCATACTCGTCAACTTCCGTGAGGATGCCGATGCGGAGAGAAACTTCAAAAGAGCCTTAGGAGCCTCACGGAAGCTTTTGGAGTGGGCTATCGGATTTCCCAGAAGACTTTACGTTATGGAGCCGAGGAGAGAATCTCTGCTTGCCTTAGAAAGACACCCATCACAGCTGCGTAATCTATTGTGTCAGCGGTTCATGCTTCATGTAGCCAGACACCTAGCTCAAAGGTGGGGAGCAGAAGGAATAGTCACCGGAGACACGATCAGAAAGGGCGCATCCCAATCGTTACATGCCTTTAGAATTGAAGATGAGGCCGCCGGAGGCTATCCTGTCTACAGACCAGTCCTTGGGTTGGACTCGCAAGAAATCGCAGAGACTGCAAGCAGAATCGGCTTTAAAGTAGCCATGCCTCAAAAGACAAATGAGAAGCCTGCAGCAAGAATTATAGTAGAAGGCAGGATAGACCTGGAAGACGTGAAGCGCATTGAAGAAGATGTAGACGTTGAGACGATGGTTGAGGCATCGTTGAAGTCCATGAAAGCACTGAAAGTCTAAAGGTCTCGGCGATCGGTTAAACCTCAGTAACTCTTGAATCGCTGTGCATTTCTTCCAGAGAAAGTTCAAAACGAGCACTAATTTGACAGATGCTCTGAATTATGTTAAGGTAGGGTAGTAACGTGCCCCGACCGCTCTGTGGAAAACGACTTTTTACGATTGACCTTGATGTCTAAGACAACCTGAAACCAGTTAGGTCCTGTTGGACGCACAACTCTTCCGAAGGGAAGAGTGAACCCGACGCCCAGCCCGCACAGTTTATCAGATACCCTCGCCTTGGGATTCTCAAGCGGGTCCTCCTGTTTTGAGGCGTGTTCAAAGTCGTAGTAGTGTATCCAGCCTCCATACGGTTTCAAAGCACCAACAGCATAGTCAAGGTAATAGTAGGCTTTTTCCGGCAATGGCATGACCACGCGGTCAGCCACGTTCACAAAGTGCCCAACAATGATTTGCTTGGCGTCGCCTAGAACCGGAATAACCCGATCTTGAACCCTGTTCAGCCTTATGTTCTCGCGCATGTATTCAACCGCATCAGGATTCAAGTCAATAGAATAGACTCTCCTAGCCCCACCATGCTTAGCCATCAAAATCGAAAAGCTACCCACACCGGCAAACATGTTGACAACGACTTCATCGGGCTTCACCAATCGTGCAATTCGTATTCGCTCAAAAGACAGCCTGGGCGAAAAATAGCATGTTTTCAAGTCAACTTTGAAGACGCAGCCGAACTCTCGGTGCATGGTTTCGGTTTTGTCCTCGCCCATGATCCACTCCAACTGACGCAGCCGGTACTCGCCTGAAACCGCGCTAACCTGCCTCAAAACAGTTCTTACCTGCTTATGTGTTTGCATAATGGCTTCTGCGATGATTTCAACCTGCGATCTTAAGGTTTCCGGCACTCTGATAACGGCAATGTCGCCCACTATGTCATAGGATCTGTGTAGACTGTTAAGTTCTTGAGACTCCAATTTCTCTTTCAACTTGAACCTGAGACTTTTCTTCACGCTCGAAGCCTCAGCAACGTTAATTATGCGGGGACAGCGAATCGGCTCAACCATGAAGCTACCGGTTTGAGGCGTTTTGGCAGATACTCTTCGATGAGTCCTATGTCGTGTGTCTTGATGGCGTGTAAACCGAACAATGCGAATAAGTGGGCTAGGCCGCCGACTACAACATATATTGGAAGCTGATGTAGCTTAATTACCATGAACTCGTAGGAAACAGGAGACACAAGTCTTCGCAGTAGGTCAACCACGATTATCGAGACCACCATGAACGCCGACGACGCTGAAGACTTCCACAGTGCCTCTCTGTCAAGCGAAACAGGGACATGACGTTTAACAGCCCATACACTGAGCACAAGCCCGACTATCGCAGCTATGGTTCTTGCCCACGCGGTGCCTATCATGCCTAAGGCAAGGTATGCTAAGGTGAAATAGGACAGAAAAATGCTTGATGCCATCGTAACCATAGAAATCACGGAGACGATGGCAGTGCGCTCCAGCGTCATAAGTATGGGGCTCGTGGCTACTCCCAAAGTGCTTGCGAGCGCTCCTGCACTGACTATTATCAGAATGGTAGCTGCAAGTAGGCCGTCAGATTGGCTCCATCCCGTGAATAAGATTATGGTAGGGTAAGCTAAGGCGGCAAGGCCAACAATCAAAGGAAACCCTATCAGAGTCGCGTAGCGTGCAGAGACCTTGAACGAGGTCCTCAGGCTACTGACACCTTGCTGAGCGTACAATTCGGAGAGCCGTGGAAACAGAGCCGTAATCAGAGAGGTTGAAAACAACGTTGGCACTACGGAGGCTCGCAGGGGAACAGAATAGACGCCCAGCAGTCGCTGAGCTTCAGATGCTCCATATATCATGCCCATGTATGATACAAGGATCAATTGGTCTGCCCAGTTCACAAACACTCCTAGTCCTCCTGATACATAGAGCGGAAGGGAGAAGGCAAGCAACGGTTTAGTCGGATGCGATTTCCCCATAATGCCCAAGTGTCTCGCGGTTAAGACTAAGCCAAGAACCGAGGCCGCAAGCAACCCCAGAAACCAGCCCAGAACAACCGCGTAGAGACGCCAACCCATGAAGAGAAGGGAAATGGCTGCACCGTTTTGAATCAAGGTGTATGTTAAGTTTACTGCTGCCGCTTCGCGCATCTTCTGCAGCCCTTGCAAAAAGCTACCAACTGCAAAGTTTAGAATCAAGAAGACCGAGGTGAAGCCAAGTATGCGCAACAACTGGGCATACTTGGCAGTGCTGAATATTACGGAGGAGAGCCATTCTGCCGGAATAACGAGTAACGTCAGACTGACCATTGACGAGAGGACACAGACTTGCAAAACACGGGCTATAACCGACTTGGCTTTTTCGGTGTTGTTTTCGGCCAAGTATTGGGCGATGTATTTGATTGCGGCGGAAGGCAAGGCAAGCATTCCGAAGACCTGCGTCAAAGAAAGTATGAATGATAAGAGAGCAAATATTCCCAGTTCTTCCTGACTAAGCATGCGAGCGAGAACGATGAAGTAGATCAAGCCAATGAAGGAATTGGTAAAGCTTGAAATGAAGAGATAAGTGGCGCCTCGGGCAACTCGAGCGCCAGGACGCAAATCAGACAATGGAGACTTCACCCTTCACGCTAGATTAAAACATATGAGGCGTCTTGTGAATTTAAATGCGTCAGAATAGAGTTCATATCTCGGCAATCTGCTTGTGTTGAAAACCTGGGATGTGCCTTATTTTGCAAATTGCAGATGCGACTTTACTATCAAAAAGCTTGCCTTAGCACTCTTCAAAATCTCGCGCGGATATAAAACTGGTTTTCGATGAAACAAGTTAATTAGTTTTGCAGGCGATTGTTTAAATGGCGCACTTGAAATGCAAAACCACTGGGTCAGGAAAAACAGAAATGTTCCAAGGAAGAAAGATGAAAAGATCGTGGTACTCGGCTCGGTCACGACTCAGCTCCGTCAGCTCTCACGTTACAGCAGGGTTCTATTCGTGCCGATCCCTCAGAAGCCCTTGTTTAGCACGACTCTAGGGTTGCTGGTCAAACTTGCATATGCCATCCTATCATTTGGACCCCAAATTGTCCTCGTTTATCCTTCCTACCCCTTTGGTTTGCCCTCGGCACTTATTGCCAGGCTATTCCGAAAGCTTCACGTGAGCTTCGCTTACGGCAACGACCTGACAAGGAGGAGAACTAGACTCGGGAAACTACTGGTTTCATTAACTGTGAGATTAAGCCACGGGTTCATATGCGACTACGAGGGATTAGCCAAGATTGTTCGGCAGATGGGAGGACGAAATGTCACAACTATACCAATGGGCATAGACGCCTCTGATCTGCCCTCAGCACGACCGAAAAGACGCCAAAACATTGTAATGTGTGTGGTCAACTTTAACCTCGCCTACTCGAAGGGCGTAGACTTATTAATCCAAGCTGTAAAGGAGCTTCCAGACGCTCACCTCATCCTAATAGGCGACGGTGCTCAACGGAGCACAATGATCTCTCTTGCAAAAAAGCTGCATGTAAGTCAAAGAGTGACTTTCACTGGCTATATCCCTCACAAAGAGATTTGGACTCACCTAATGAATGCAACCATCTTCGCTCTGCCCACACGTACGTCAATCTCGGAAGGAACAAATAGAGCTGTTCTAGAGGCGATGCTCTGCGGTCTGCCAGTGGTGGTAACCCGAACAGGAGGATTGCCCGAGCTAATAGTCGACGGAGTCAACGGCTTCGTAGTAGAACCCGAAAACATGAAAGATCTTGTGAAAGCCGTTTTGACACTTCTAGGCAATCCAAAACTGAGAAAGCGCATGGGAGACGCTAACAGGATCAAGGCAAAGAAATATACAGTAAACGTTCTCACAGCCAAGAGATATGAGTATCTTGAAACGCTTATCCGAAGCGCTTGAACAGTATGGATATTTACTTCAGGAGCCTATAGAAAACAAGATGGTAAGGCCGAATTCGTCAAGAAAACTCAGACTTGGATAGATGACTGAGTGATGGCACCTCTTACAGCCTTCAGCACAAGATGCCGTTAAGGCTGATTGGCTCAACAAATTCCACCATTACTTCAGGGAGTATCGAAGTGATTATTTTTTCTTTTCAGCTTCTATGTACCAAGATGCACCTGTTATTGAGCGGGGTAATTGACTAAACAGTTTTTGCAATGACTTGCCTTTCCGCCCCCAAAACCAAGCGTGTAGTGGGACTTCTTTCTCAACGCTTAAAATGTTAAAGTAGACGGTGATGTGATGTGGAGTTATATTGCTTTTGTGCTTTCGTCCTTTGAATTTCTTATACTTATGTCCGGCCCAATATCTCTTGAACAGTGATGGAATAGAAAATGGAAACTCCAAGATTAACCGTTTCAAATCCATTCTGCAGGCTCTTGCGTCAACTGGGAACGCAAATTTGACAACAGCGTTTTTGTTTGCAACTCTAGAGATTTCTCTCAAACATTGCATCGGGTTGTCTAGATGTTCTAAAACTTGATATACGAAAACTTCATCAAAAATCGAGTCTCGGAAAGGTAGAAATTGTGCATCCCCAACAACATCACATATTCCGCGATTTAGGTCTATTCCTATTTCTGCTTTTTTGATGTGATATTCCCTTTCAAAACCGCAGCCAATATCTAAAGTGTGCAACTTTTTATTTCCTTTTAAGATTGAAACTACAGCCAGCGAGACCTCTGTCTTTTATGCGCGCACGTTCTTTTTCTTTAATCTTCTTATGAGATCTTCGGCTATTCTCTTCCAGTCGAAATTTTCTGCCACGAACCTTCGTGCTTTTTCGCCGAACCTTTTAGCGACATCAGGATTGTTTAGGAGAAAATGTATTCGTTCAATCCATTCGTCAGGGTTATTGATATCGCACAGGTATCCTGTCTCGTTGTCTTTCACGATCTCAGGTATTCCGCCAATATTTGAGGCGATTATTGGCTTCTCCATAAGGGCTGCTTCTGTGACGCTTCTCGGTAAAGCGTCTAGTCCAGAAGGGTGTATGAATATGTCGCCGCTTGCCATTAATCTTTGAACTTCAGATTTGGAAAGTCGACCGAGAAGGAAAACGTTTGGCAGACACCTTTGCTCGATTAATTTTGTGTAAGGACCACTTCCAGCGAAGTAAAAAAATACGCTTGGCATTTTCTCTATGCTTCTCATGAATCTCAGTAGTCCCGCAACTTTTGGGTATATTTCAAAGTCAAAGACGCTTATGATTGCTGGGTGCTTGAGTTTGAACAATGGCGTATTAGGTTTCGGATGCCATTCCTCGGGGTCGACGCCTCTGTAAAGGACATGGGTCGGATGTTCTGGCAGCTGATGTTTGACCTGTTTTTCAAGCCAGTTGGAAACTGGAAGGATGAGATCGGCTTTTTTTACTCCGTCGGCCATGATTAAGGTTTTCCATTCAAACAACATTCTGTTGGGAAGAAATGTGTACAGGCTTTTATTCCATTTTGACTCCGTCCATACACTGCCTCGTAGATGGACAAGTAGGGGTTGATCTAGTAGTTTTGCCATGTGGGCTGTGTAGTACGGAGCGTATGTGAAAGTGAAGTCGGGCTTGAATTGTTTGATGAGTTTGAGCATTCTCGGAAAGGGGATGTGTTTCAGAATTTTGAATTCAGAGAGAATAGAGTAATCTTCGTCATTTACACAAATTGTTTTTACCCCTAGCGTAACTAGGGCTTCGGCGAACTTCATGGATTCAGCGAGTCTATCTCTCGGTGAAGCAATGAGAAGCTTCATTTTGAACTCTTCGAAGGTTAAAGTGAATGCACGTATATGAGTTTACTCTTTAGCTTGTATTGAGATGAATTAGATCACTTTGTAGATAGGGCCGTGTGTACAGACATTTCCCACTTTTGGCGCTTGTCAGCATATTGCTTCATGCAGATTACATACTTTCTGGAACAGACGTTTCTTTCCCTAGCCAAGGGGGTCTAAATTTAGTAATACATGACAATTGCTTCCCACTTTTAGAAAGTACGATGTCTTCCATTTTAGTAGTGTATTTAAGTTCAATTTCCAGCCCAAGTCTCTTAAAGTATTCGAGGAGGGCAGACGTGTCAGGCTTCTTATTCAAGTCCCACACTTTTAGAGTCAGAGCGCACTTTCCTTTCTCCTCTTGTATTATTTGGTGTCTATCAACAAGTTCTAGGAAATGAGGAATATGCCAATACATTTGTTCATGAATCTCGGTCATATTTAGCCATTGATCATTCTTAGTTAGAAGGAAATAAAGCGTTCTACCTAAAGTCTCATGTATCATTGGAAGAACTCTTCCACAACTACATGTCTTATTTACGAATTTACCACCGTCCCCATTCTCGTATCTTATTAGAGGCATTGCATAATTCAACAGATCAGTCCAGAGAAATCTTCCTTCTTCAGTGACCTCAAGAATATATCTTTCGGCAAATAAATGAAGTCCTTCATCTCTGTTACAATTCTGAGCCATAGATCCTAGGTCTTGTGAACCATAGAAAACAAATACAGGAGCCTTGAAGACTTCCTTAAGCAGATTTTTCTTATACTCTGTCAGTGGTTCACAATTAGTTTCGATCACTTCAGGAGTATATTCAAATCCTTCTTCAAGAGCATAGTACGCTAGGTAGGTCATTGCAGAAGGATATCCTCTTATCTTGTTAGGTTTGAAGCTTTCAATCAATTTCATATATCTCAGAGCGTCTTCTTTAGTTCTTAATTGTTCTATTGGAAGGAAAAGGGTCTTATTTCGTACTGCGGGCCCTCTAATTCCTACTGTGGCACTAAGTTCTCCTAATCCCCATAAACACGCCTCTCGAATGTCTTTTACTCCTTGCCATTCTAGGAATCTTGTTTTCCCAGCGTAGAGAGGACGCTCATTTCTTGGCGTTTTAATAATTACTTGCTGGCAAGTTCCTCCTGTCCATTTCGTTCTATTAGGAATGTTATCAGCCGTTAATTGGTCAAATTTTTCATGAATCGTATCTTTGGTTAGAACAGTTAATCTATCTATACTCTCTAAGTCTTTAATCTCTGGAAGTTTCTTGTAGTATTTGGTGTGTTTCCTCGCATGAACTAGAAGGTCTTGTAAACCTTCCAATTTTAACTGATACAAATCCTCTTCAGAATACCACTGAGATTCTCTTAAAAGACCAACAGTTATCTTCTCGAAATACTTCTTCATTCTTCAAACACTTCTTCAGGCTTTGACATTCGCGCCCTTCGCTGTAGCCCCCAAGATAGTGCGTATGTAGGGCTTCTTGTGGCTACGTCTATGTCATTGCCTGATAATAAGTTCTCTATTATATTTTTACCTTCGATATTGTATAATACTTTGAAAGTCGTGTTGGTCATGAGAAAGATCATCGACGTAACAGTCGCAACACATAACTCGTCTAGAACTATTAGTAAATGTCTTGAGTCGATTATCAAAAATGTTCCTTATAGACGAATAGTGGTTGTTGATGCTGGTAGTGTTGATGGTACAGTCAAAATTTGCCAAGATTTGGGGGCAGAAATCGTAAGGGAATATGGCTATTTAGGAAAGGTACGTTATGTTCAAGCGTTAAACTGTGATACAGAATGGATTGCACTTGTAGATTCAGACGTTTATATCTACCCTGAATGGTGGAGCAAGGTCAGTAAGTATATGAGCGACAGAGAACTTGGCATGGTTAACGGACTAGCCCATTTTCCCCCAAGCGATTTAAAAGTTTATGATAAATTTATGAACTTCTTCTTTATGAAAAGGGGCACTGTTACATTCAGCAACACCCTCATAAGACGAAATCTAGTTTTAGAATGTAAAGATGAACTTGAAAGAACTCACGCAGGTGAAGATTCCGTGGTGGTGTCACATATATCAGAGAAAAAGATGAAAACTATAACCATTAAGCAACCACTGTGTTTCCATGAAACCAACCTCTACAGGCATCATCCCTTTGCTCATTATCGCTGGGGAAAAAGTGTAAGAATCAAATACGGATTCGGCGGTCCATATTTTGGAGGTTTTCGAGGTATACACCATCAATTACGACTCTGGTGTATATTCACCGCAGAGACCAAACAGATCAGCTTAAAACTCCTGATTTACCTGCTATCACTTAGCGCATGGGTGATCATCGGTTTCTTCTCTCCAAGAAGGGGCATCCATGATAGAACAGATCGAAAACCTTGAGTTCCAATCGTTGCACCAAGATGGAACGGTTTAGAGGTATAGATAAGGTCTCTTCCCATTACTTCCAAACATCAGTTATCCATGCACGCGCAGATGTTCAAAAGCTGGATCATGGAGATATCTCTTATGAATGGATAACTCAGCAAACAAGAACTGGAAAATAAAACTTCTGATTTCTTGATTAAAGATTCTTATTCTATTGGATTAGCTAAGAAGAAACAATCTTCTGGAGATTTAGAGTAGTGGCACGAAGAGAGATAGCAGCAGCTGGAAATCCAGTTTAATGTTAGATCAAGACCAAGGGAATGTTCTGTTTAGGACATTAGACGTTGGTGGTGGTTATAGATCAAAGGGAGATTCCATCGCTTTTAATAGTCTTTCCACCTTAGCCGAGATGTTTTCCGACTCCCTCCCCAAAGGGGACAACATGTTTTCTTTCTCGTCAGAAAAGGGCTGGTTAATCGCGCGCGCACTCGCTTAATCAACGACGCTTTTAATGTGTTCAATGATGGACAGCCCGAACTTTTCCCAAGAATAATGTTTTTTGACGTAAGACCTTGCTCGCCTACCGACAGCTTTAAGGTCGGATTTCCTTAACGTCTCTATTTCCAATCCGAACTCCTCAATGTTAGCGACTGAGCCAAACACCTCTAACTCTTCTGGAAGCGCTTCTCTTGTAACGAGAACTGGTTTGCCACACGCGTAAGCCTCCAAAATTACATTAGGAAATCCCTCAGTGGCGCTGGGAAGAATAATAAGGTCTGCTCTATTATAGAAACGCGGCATTTCCGAAAACGGCAACTCTCCCACATATTCCATGTTCCTTGGAAAAGTTATATCCATCTGTTTTCTTCCCGCAATCAAGAAGTGTATTCCACTCAGCTTTTCCGCCATTTTCAAGAGGTAATGCACCCTCTTTTCTGGGCTTAATCTACCTGCATATGCTACTGTGAAATTGTTTGTTCTTTCTACATGTATTGGCTTGAACATGCCAGTGTCCACGCCATTCCACAACGGCTCTGCGATTTTCTCCTTTTTGATTCCCCACATCTGAGCTTTCTTCCATAGTGTCACAGAATTCGGGATAACTAAGTCAGCGCTTCCTAAACTTCTGATTTCCAGATGATCCAGGATTTTGTCCTTAATCCAAGCAACCTCCATACTTTTCCTCACCTCCGTATGGTTGCCCCTCAGACGCACAACATATGGAATTCCCATTTTGCGAGAACAATACCTCGAGAATTCCTGCGCCCAAAGATCACTTAAGGTAAAAATAACATCGATTTTCAAGTCTTTCAATTGATCATACAGTTTTTTCCTCGAAAGAAAGAAACGAGTCATTTTGCTCTTTATGAAGTCGTAAGGCAAACGCAATTTCAAGAAAGAAAAATGCTGTTTCCACTCTGGCTTTTGTTCCCCACTGAAGTATGCAAGATAAAGGGAAGGTTCGTGTTGAAAGCGGAGTTGTTCAGAAATGCTCTTCATTAACGGAAAAACAAACGATGTCTCAAGAACATCCAAGAACCAGAATGGTGTTAGTATATTCATCCGATATCCCATTTTGTTGTATCTTAACTCTATGAAATAGACCTTAAGCTAGAGGTTAAGTTCTTCTATGCTATCTGTATTTTGGATGCTTCTATGCTACTTCTCCAACTATTTTTGTCTTCGGATATGTTGCACCACGGAAAATCGAAATGCGCCTGCGACCCTAAGCTCAGGCTAAAGACCTCGCTTCTTTCTTCTCAAAATTTCTTTGCCACTCAAACAACCAGCCTGCTATTAAAAAAGGTCTGAACCGAAACACTGAGTGACCAATTGTGCGCATGAAACTGAGACCCAAAGCATAGCGACCTCTACCGTTAATGATTTGACCATCGACCATCGACTTAAGCGAAGTGTGTCGAATGTGATAGACAGTCACAGAAGCCACAGCTACGCTGTTATAGCCTTTCGCAGCAAATCGGAGGTCCAAGTCAGTGTCAGGGGTGGGCACATCTCGAAATCCTCCGATCAAGTCTAATACCTTTCTGACCACAACCCTAACAGCTCCGTATGGTTCTCGACCCAAAGGCGCCAAACGGTAGGTTTTCTCCCAAGAGTTCATGACACGATTCCAGAACGTATCTGGATACGTTGCGATCCCCGCCGCGGCACTGGCCACTTTCCCCCCAAGCTTCATGCTTAGGTCACGAAGCAAATTCTGCGGAACAATTACGTCGACATCTACGATGCTTAGAATTATGCCTTGAGCAGTGGAGTAACCAAGCTGCAACGACTCTGAGTAACTGTTCTCCCAGTTTTGCCACGTTTTCTCCAGTAGCTTTACATTATACTTCTTAGCCAGCTCAACAGTCTTGTCGGAGCATCTGTCAGCCACGAAAATGATCTCAAATGAGAAATCTTTCAGAGCTCGCAGCAGACTCGGTAGACATCGGTCTACATACTCTTCCTCATTGTGAGCACAGACAATAACCGAAATAGTAGGTTGCTGTGGCGACTTACCCAAGTTCTTCACCACCAAACCCTAACGCTTGCCAACTATGAAATCAGCATCTTCCAATATATTACTGAAACGCAATAAGGCAAGAAACGGGAGAGACCAACACAAACAACACGTTCCAGCTACTAGAGTTCAATCAAAGCATCTTTGTTATTAGGTTGGCAAGGTTTTGGGCGCCGTTTGAAAACGTGGGCACCACTCTCTTCTTAGCTTCATTTATTGCGTTGAGCAGGTTGTTCAATGTGATTTCAGAAACCAGCACGGCGTTGACTTTTTGGGCTAGGTATTTTGCGTCTTCAATTCCAGCGGTTCTGGTCCATTCGGGATTTGGAGCGAGAACCACCGGTTTCCTGTAGGCAACAGCCTCCAGCACCGTTGAGCCGAAATGCGTTACAACTACTTCAGAACCAGCTAAGAGTTCGTTGAACTTTTCCGTCAGCGTTATGACTTTCCATTCGGGATGTGCCTTTCTGTAGGGCGCTGGATCAACTCTGCCAGTCTGCAAGACCACTTCGCGCAAGCTGCTGTCCTTCAAAGTGTCGAAAAGAAGCTTGTGCCCAAAGGTTCCGCCAGTTACAAGGATGTACCTCCCGTTCCACGGTTCAATTTCGGGCCTAGTTAGTATGGGCCCAACAACTACGCCATCTAACAGTCTTCTCTGCTCTTCCCACTGTAGCGCTGTTAGCCTCGACAGAGGCTTCAGTAAAGCAGTGGTTCTTGAGGCTTTAGAAAAGCGAACCGAACTCTCTATGTTTACGATTGGTATGGCCTTGACCCATGCAATCGTAGCAGGAGGGATACAGAAGTTACTGCCCGTGCTCACTACTATGTCAAATCTTCTCGTTATTTTCCCGACCGATTCTGCAAACGCTTTGGCCAAGCATGGCGCAAATTCCTGCACTGGCGTTTTGGGACCACGCGCCTTTATGAGAGTATCAATCTTCCCAAATCGGCTCAGTTTTCTGTAGCTTAGAAAATCACCTTCCGGAACAATAAAAGACAGCTCTGCCCTGCCGAACAGAGCCTGAGCTAAAGCATAAGAGTAACCAGTATGTCCACCGCCCCCAGCAAGAATCAGGATGCGACCTTGCTTGTTCACTTTGGTCTTCACTCTACGGTTTTCCTAGTGTTGCTCCATTTTGGAACGAGTTATATAGTTGTCTTGTGCGACTATAACTAATTCCTGCGATACACACTTAAAGAAGACTGTGACCAAACGTATGACAAGACGGAGAAATCAGGAGTTGTCTGACCCAAAAAAACAACCGGGCATCGCATATGAATGCGTGAAATGCGGCTCCCTAGTGACATCAGAAGAGCTGGAGCTACGTGGAGGCGGCGTCAAATGCACCTATTGCGGCTACCGAGTCCTAAAAAAGATCAGACCGCCAATAGTGAAGCGAATAAAAACCAAATAGCTTTGGCAAGACTTTTATAATTTGCCCGCTCAACACATGAGAATGTCAAGGGAGGGACAGTTAATCAAGCGCAAGTTGATGGACATTCTGGCGTGCCCGATTGACAAATACTACCCACTGGAACTTCACGTTTTTGAGGAAAAAGACGAGATTGTTGAGGGCGTCATCATCTGTCCGAAATGCATGCGTTGGTACCCCATAAGGGATGAAATACCTGAGATGCTGCCGGATGAGCTTCGAGTTGAGAAAGACGAGGTTCCATTTCTCAAGAAATGGAAAGATAAGTTTCCAGCCAAAATCGTCGCGGAAGGCAAGCCTTTCAATCTGAGAAGTGAAAGCAAGAAGTAACGCAATCGATTCTAAACCGTATAACTCCTTACTCTACGATATCATCGAGGGAAAATAAGCGACAAATACCTATATCTAACTATTCCTCAGCTGCGGAGATGGGCATCATCATTGATTGCTAAGATGCTGTTGCCTTCTCTGTGCTCATGACGATTATCCTTTTGGCCCTAGCCATCGCGCCCGCCCTTAGTCGTTCTAAGACCAAGAAGACGCACAGTCTAGTGTGCAACTCTTTACTTCAGTTTTATCGCCGTGCCCTTTTGTGCAGATTTAAGAGCGGCGTCTGCGATCTGCAGAGCCTTCAGACCGTCCGAGCCTGTGACAATAGGTTCCGTATTGTTCAGTATGCTATTCGCAAAGTGCTGCAGTTCAAGTTTCAGGGGCTCCTTGACCTCATACCTCGGCGCTAATGTTTGACCTGCAGTCTCTATCGTGATTTCCTGCGTGATGTAGTCCAAGGTCATGATGGCCTCGCTTCCCGTGACCGCCAGTTTTCGTATCTTGTAGGGTGTGAGCCAATTTGCTTCAATGAACGCCGTCGTTCCACCTTCAAAGGTTAAAAGAATCTGAGCATGATCCTCGAACTTTCTGTGTCTGAAGCTGCCTGCTTTAGCGTAGACTTCAACTGGATCGCTATCTGATAGGTAGCGGGTAATGTCTATGTCGTGTATGGCTAGGTCTTTGACAACGCCGACATCTCCGACACGCTCAGGCCACTGCGAAACTCGCCGCGCAGTGCAGTACACCAGTTTGCCGATCTTCCCGTTTTCAATGGACTTCTTAATCCGCTGAACACCTGGAATGAACCGCATCAAGAACCCAGTCATCAACGTTAGTTGGTTTCTCTGAGCCAAGTCAACGATTCTCTTGGCTTCTTGAAGGTTGTTTGCCATGGGCTTTTCAACCAGCACGTGTTTGCCGGCTTTCAAGGCTCTCAGAGTCTCTTTTGCTAGGTTGGTTGACCACGTGCACACCGTTACCGCTTCAATGTCTGACCTTTTCAGCAGATGCCGACTGTCGCTGTATGCCTCGACGCCAAAGAGCTCAGCAACAGCTTTGGCTTTAGCCTCATCTCTGTCGCACACGGCGATCAAACGTGTCTCGGCAAGTTCTCTGAGATTTCGCGCGTGGTTTCGTCCCCAGAAGCCTGCGCCAACAACTGCAACTCCAAGTTTTCTCATTTGTTCCACACACCTCTGCCTATACCCCTGAAAACGAAGCCTGCTTTTTCTGCCTTTTCCGGCATTATCACGTGTCCCATATCGACTATGGCAGCAGTCTTGGTCATCATCAGTCTTAGCTTCCTGAGGTTTAGGTGTTTAAACCGCGTATGACCCACGACTATGACTATGCAGTCTGTTCCCTCAACAGTTCTTTTCAGAGTCCTCTCGGCTGGATACCCCATGTCTTTCAGCTCAGTGTAGGAGTAAAGCGGGTCAAAAACTCGAACTCCGGCGCCTTTGCTCATGAACATCTTAACTAGCTGTGGGGTCGCGCTTCCTCGGGCTTCTTTGGTATTGGCTCTGTAAGAGACCCCTAACAGAGCAACCTTAGCTCTTCTAAAAGGCTTCTGATTTCTACGCAGAGCATCACGCACAAGCTGAACCGTGTGATCCAAAACCTCATCATTTATCTTTCTCGCTAAAGCCGTCATGCTCAGCTTGGCACCGACGTTTTCAGCCTCTTCCAAGAGGAGATAAGGATCTTTTGGAATGTGCCCCGCAACAATCCCTGGACGAAGCAAATGGCTGTAAGGCTGAGTGTTTGCGGCGGCTTGAGCCTCGATATAATCCACCTTGATCTTTTCGCAGAGCGGAGCAAAATCGTTTGCCAATGCTATAGACACGTCCCTGTATACATTTTCGAATAGCTTGACTGCTTCCGATGTCCGCAAATCACGCACTTTGACTATGCCGCCTTTTACAACAGTGCTCAGTACAAGGCTGGCAACGTTGAAGCTCGGCTCGTTGATGGCGCCTACTACTCGTGGATATGAAGCAATGTCCCGAAGTATCTGTCCAGGTGCGGCTCGGGTTGGGCTGTTCACCAAGCCGAAGTCAACCCCTGCCTTCAAACCTGAACCATTCTCAAGAGTTTCTTTCACCAAGGTCTCGGTTATGCCTGGACCAACTGTGCTGGCGAATATGACAAGTGATCCTGAACGGAGCCCTAGGCCAATATCCTTGCAGGCCTTTTCCACATAGGAGTAGTCAGGTTTGTTTTTTTCGTCTGTGACCGTCGGCACGACAACAACTATAATGTCGCTTTCAAAAGCAGCCTTCCTGGTGTCAGCGGTAGCAGTGAAGCGACCGCTTCTAGCATGCTTCTTCATCAGCACGCTAAGCCCATTCTCAACAAATGGAGCCTTTCCTTTTCTCAGAAGGCTAACAACCTGAGCGTTTGCGTCAACGCCCACAACTCGAAACCCCGCTTCGGCAAAGGCACAAGCCGTTGGCAGTCCTATTCGACCACAGCCCACAACACAGACGGTGTACTTCGCCCTTTTCTCTTGCGTGTCAAGGTCACCTGCTTCAAGCTTCATCGCCGGCAACTGAGAAGAGCCAGTATCCATCGTGTCACCTTGAATTCGAATGTTTTGCGCTATATATTTCACACGGGTTGTATAACGGTTTCGAAAAGGAACAGACCCGGTCAAGAAACTCGTTTGATCGCTTCAAAAACTACATCAATCGGGTCTTCGAATGTGCTTGTGAGCGCTTGAGCCCTTACTGACTGCGCCTTCCTTACTTGCCCAACGTTTCTCAACGTTTCAAGAACCCTGTTCTTGAGCCTTTTCAAGCTGGTTTCCCTAATGACCAGCCCTTTCTTGATCAAGTATCCTTCGATTAAGGAGGGGTTGTCGGGGTAGCACGAGAACGTGGGCACACCAAGCAGAGCGGCTTCCGAGGTCATTGTTCCGCCTGCACCAACAAAGACCGCGGTGTAGGAGAGGAGGCTTGTGGCATCTATTGGGGACTCACACACATGTACACGGTCGCCAAGCTTCTCCTTGAGAAAGGCAATTTGGGATTCGTATCTTGGTATCATAACCGCTTGGAAATCGGCCTTTGTCATCAACAAGGCTTCAACAAGAGGCAGCAAAACCGGTCTCAGAGGTTTTCCAAGCAGATAGCTGGCGAAGGACTCCTCGGTTCTGAACACTGCTATGGGTCTGGATTTGTCCAGGCCAAGCTGTGTCAATATCCTCTTGTCTGGTTTGAAATCTTTAAGCCAAGCCCAAGCATCTAGGGCATCGTACTGGACTATTCTGTCCTGTGCGATGCCAAACTTGGTCCAAGCGGTTTTCGGTATGATTTTGGGTGTCAAAAGAACCGTGGCAAGAGGAACAGTAAGGCGGGCAACTGCTTCAGCGTGAGGCGAATCATTTAAGTAGACATGTGGAACGCCTAAGCCAAACGCAACTCTTGAGGTTTCAGGGGAGGCGAAGGAAACAGCCACGTCTGGTCGAAATTCTTGCATTGTTGATGCTAGCTCAAGCGTTCGCTGTGCGCTGGCTTTCAACTTGCCCTCTAAGGTGTCGCCTCCGTGTCTGCCTACAACTTGCGCCTTTATGCCTTTGAGGCTGAGAAGTTCAACGACTTCCTTATATTCTCTGGTCACTTCGAAGACTTGATGTCCATTCTTTCTTAGGCGTTCAGAGAGCTTGGTGAACATCATGCACTGTTTAGGCGTGAGTATGTCAATGAACACTTTCATGTTCTGAGTTTCACCCATCATTCGATCGCTCATTGAATAGCGAAGGCAGTTTTAAGGCAAGCGACGGGAAATGCGCGTGTCTATTGAAGGCATCTTCGTGAAAGGACGTTTTTGGTCACTTCCTTTTGAGGGCAAACGGTAACTCCCCGAGCCAAACTGACCTTGTCATGGATTATGGCGTAGTCTCCGATTATGCATTTCTCGCTGATTTTCACCGATTTGCCGATCATAACTCCCTCACCGATGATTGCGCCTTTGATGCTGGTGTGATCGGAAATCGTTGTGCCAGAGAAGATTACGGAATTCTCTATTTCAGCCTCTCTTCCAACGTTAACGTTGTTGTCCAAGGTGACATATGGACCAATTCTTGACCCTGTTTCAACAGTTGCCTCTTCGCCAATGGCGATTGGATTTTTTACTTCAACCTTGTCTTTGACTTTTGCCGAA
>Ga0315310_10000775_pt1 | contig 20369 bp, 17 predicted proteins | sample TDP5_MG_FD_203630 | JGI IMG/M metagenome (GOLD analysis project Ga0315310, IMG submission 203630) | Freshwater sediment microbial communities from Lake Towuti, South Sulawesi, Indonesia - TDP5 | ecosystem: Environmental > Aquatic > Freshwater > Lake > Sediment | place: Indonesia: South Sulawesi... | reverse complement strand
CGTAGATCGGTAAGGCTCTCTGAGGTCTGACAAGTATGTGTTTTCGAGGGGCGATGGGACAGCCAAGTATGGACGCCTTTCCTTCAGAGAGTTTGATGGAGGCAACACCGTGTACGACCAAGGTGTTCCCCGCAATCATTTTCTCCGTGCTAGACACGCTTGGAGCCTCCTCGAAGTTATCGCCACGACCGTCTGACTAACCTTGTCGTCTCAGGCAAGTTCATGTCACACTCTATATCTCCGTCTACTAGATATGGAGATCGCTGAACTCTCGTCCTTGCTTAGGTTTCGGGGGATATAGATGTTTCCACGGGAAGAGTTTTCGTCTACTAAGTATATTCTCAGATTGGTAGCGGAGATTCTCCTAAGATAGTAGAGAAGTTGATCACGATGTTCTGGAGCTCCTGCCCCTATAATTACATCGCTCCGTTGACATCGATGTGACTTGAAGAATAACTCAGCTTCCTCAGCCGCCTCTTGCTTCCCATGGAAAACCTCGGTTCGAATTAATAGGTCGTCGCAAAGGAAAGCTGCGCCTATTCTCTTTCCTGGGTCTATAGATACCGTTGCAGCTTGGCATCGATTCTTCCCGAGCGACAGTTCGTAGGCGCGATCCACCAATGAGGTGATAGAGGAAAAATCCTCTTGTATTAACACTTTACCGCCGGAGATGGGTTCGCACTCACTTCTGGTTGATATCGCTACGGTTATGTACGCTGGAATCGCATCGGCTGACGTAAGATGAACGAATTTCACCCCTCGTCTCCCAAATTCCTTCTTCAGCTTCTTTGCAACCTGAAGATTGGAGGTCACAAGCGCTATGCTGGGAAGCTGGGTATCCTTCAGCTATAGGTCACGTCCCTAGATCTGCCATCGAGCGGTGCTTATATGTAAGCCTTTGGTTATTTTCGTCCACGGGATCCCAGTGGCCGCTGTAGAAACAGGAATTGTTCGCCTTGACCAAGCCTTGGCCGGTGGGTATCACTCGGGTAAGCTTTCGCTGATCTATGGAGAGGAAAAGAGCGGCAAGACAAGCCTAGCCCTACAGGCAAGCATATCCGCCGTACGGAGAGGTATGAAGGTTGTGTGGGTTGATTGTGGCGGGTATCTTCACCCCGAAAGAGTGTTTCAAGTTCTATTCCATGGTCAAGCGGATGGAACCAAAATGGTGCTGTCTGTTCCCCACGACTTTGAGGAACAGATGAGAACAATTGAGACGCTACCCCTTCATCTCCCAGATGAGACGGGCCTCGTGGTTTTTGAGAACTTCAACGTCCTCCATCGCGTTCATGGTCCACTTCATGTAGAGAAAGACAGAAGGATGTTCAAGGGCTTGAACTTTCAGCTCGCCTATCTAAGGGAAGTGATCTCCCTGAGAAGACTGCCCTTGATAGTAACCGCGCAGGTCCACGAGGCGCTGGCCCAACGGAATGAACGCGGGGAAACCACTCTCCCCGCTGCCTCAAGGATATCTATGTACTGGGCCGATGTGATATTGAGAACTAGAAATTGGTCGGTGCCAACGCTGAAGGTGGCCTCTCTTGAGAGGGGAGGAAGAACTAACGTAGCAGACATCATGTTCAGGATAACAGAATCGGGCGTCTCGGACGCTGAAAGTTCACCTTAGCTTATCTGCCGATCTTGGAGCGAAGAGCTAGATCAACTCCTATGAACGCAACTGCGATCAGGACGAGGCTTGCTATAAAGAGGTATTTTGTAACTCTTGGGTCCCTTCCTCCCTTGAGCGCGATGATGTATGATATGAAGCCAAATGTAGCCATGGCATAGTAGGTGCTAACCACAATCACTTCAGAGTATGACTGGGTGTCAAGTCCTCTAAGAATAAGGGTCACGGTCGGCACCGTAGCGAAAGCAACGGTCTCCCTGAACCAAACGAAGATCATTCCACTGCTCAACAGTATCGCCCCACCAACAATGAGGACTCGCAAGGCGTTCTGTATAGCATTGGATGTCCTTACACTGTCTATCCAAGACAGAATCCGCTGGGACGCAACTGCTATGTCGGTTGCTTTTCTGAGAGTCGAGCCGAACTTTCTAAACCTTCTCCTCATATCTGTACCCCTCCCTCAAGAGGTGGTTAGACGCCTCTCTCACCCACACTCCACACCCAGGGCACTTCTGAAGGCTTACCAAATAGTCTTTCCATGAAATCCCCAAGGCCTCTTTCCACAATCTATAGGCATTGACGGTGTTTCTCTTCGCTATTGAGTGATACCTGCAAAGGCTCTCTTCCGTAACGGCTCTATCACATATCCTGCATTTCTCCAACGTCTATCACACCTCCATTACCTTGGATTTTGCTGTTTTTCTTGAGTGGGCACATCGGATTGACGCAGATCATCCAGGGGCGTCTGCCTTTAGAAAGGACCTTTATCCTAGGCCACCCGCATGATCCACAGGCCACCCCAACAGGAGCCACCTTTCCCCTCTGGGGTAGTGGAGCTGAGGCCCTGCATCTTCCTGTCCAGTAGTTGGAACAACCCACAAACCTCTTCTTAGTCTTCTTCGAACGCAGGACTGTTAACTCCCCAGTCTTGCATATCGGGCACTTCCCTAGAGCCATTTCTTCCAGACGCGTTCTTCTAGTTGTTTCAAGAAGCTCTCTTCCTATGGCTGCCTCATGTTGCCTGGCCTCATCTAACATAGACATCAAGAGTTCCGTCGAGTTGATCAGTACCTCTACTCTCCAGATCTTTCCCCCCTCTATTCCGTTCATCTGGTGTTCCAGATCCCTAGTCATCTCAACAGACATTATCCTCGGGAAGTGTCGCTCTAAGAGAGTCCCTACACTCCAACCTAGGGGAGTAGCACTCATCGGATCTCCCTTCACATATCTTCTTCGTCCGATAGTCTCTATGATTCCTGTGCGGGTGGCATTCGTCCCTATCTCCTTTCGTTCCATCTCCCCCAGCAAGCCCGCTGAGCTGTATGCAGGAGCAGGAGACGAGTATCTCGTGACCACACCCACTTTGACCAGGCCGATTTCTTGGCCGAGCTTCAATCCGGGGAGAAAGCGTTCGGTTATCTGCGCATAGGGCCGATAAAATCGAATCCACCCCATTTCCATTGCCGAGAGTCCGCTCATGGTGAAAAAATGCAGGCCTACGCCGATCTTGACTCTAACTGATTTCATCCTTGCAGGGGGCGCCAGGGTAGCGAAAAAACGTCTAACGATGAGATCGTATATCATGCCCTCTTCTTTCGACAGCATTCCGTCGGGTTTAACTCCCGTTGGATATACGGCGGGATGAGCAGGATCCTCCTTAACGCCCTGCCTAGGCCGGAAGCATCTGTTCTCAACCAGCTCTTTTGCCAACTCTGAGTACTTTGGAATGGACGCTAGGTCTTTGAGTTTGCTTTCGACGTCTATTGTTGAAGGAAGCTTCTGGCTTCCGGTTCTGGGGTACGAGATCAGAGCATCTAGGTAAAGACGCTCGAGGATCCCCATAGATCTTGTAGGGCTGACATTGAAGAGGGTGTAAGCCGCCCTCTGTAGTGAACCTATATCAAATGGGTAGGGAGGACTCCTTGTAACGGTTCCCTCTTTGATCTCCTTTACTATCCCCCGACTGTTTTCACACTCTGAAACTATCCTGTTCGCCTCTGAAAGTTTTTGGATCTTCTGCTTTTGGTAAGAGGCGGCTACTGTCTCTTCTCCCACTTTGAACGCTGCATCTATTTCAAAGTGAGGGATGGGTACAAAAGAATTGACCTCTTCATCACGTTGCATCACAAAGCCGAGGGTCGGACTCTGCACTCGTCCAGCACTTATTGTACTGTACCTGCCGCTCAGCCTTTTTTGGGATGTGGTAAGCAGCCTAGACAGATTTATACCATACAGGAAGTCAACTTCATGTCTAGCAAGCCCCGCCTCCACCAATGAATCATCCGTCCCGGAAGCCATGTTCTTGTAGGCGAGCAATATGTCGGCCTTGGTCAACGTAGAAAAACGCATTCTGGCAGCGGTCTTGTCCTTTTCTGAACAAGCGTACTTAAGTATGGTTGAACCGATTAAGCTGCCCTCTATGTCATAGTCGCATGCGTTGATGAACTGATCCGCTCGCTTGGAGAGCTGCGTTATCTCTTGAATCCAAGCCCTAATTCTCTGTGAGCCTCTCTCAGCGCGGTCTCTCGAAACCCATTTGGTGACGAAGGATGGGCAAAGACTCTTGTCACCGCGAAGGTCGACCAATGTGTATAGGTGTCCCAGGGCAGGGCAGACCAGTATCTCTTCACCCTCACCCTCGGATACGTAGTACTCGAATGCTCTTCCCTTTACCTTCTTGGGTGAACCCCTTCTGTCTAGTGCCTCAGCTATCCTTCTCGCTGCTGTTGGCTTCTCGGCTATTATGAAGGCTCTGCGCACGGCGGTGGCTGACATCCAGAGATCAAGCTCCCAGGCTTGACGGATGGACACAGGGCGGCTCCGAGCAACATATATATCTTGATCGTGAGATTCATTCTTGTGGCCGAGGGAGGGCTTTGTTAGTCATTGCTTGCAATAAGTGCGGCCACACGCTGTACGAGGGAAACGAACTCAAACTCCCTGAAGAGGTAGCCCGTCAAAATGGCTGCACTTGCCCCAAGTGCGGATCTGGACTCAGAGAGAGCCCCCTAGAGATAAGGATAAATACAGAATCGGAACCGTCTCAATGAAACCCGGGGAAAAACGAGCTTTGAGTTCTGTAAGAGAGAAGCTTTCATCGGTCTCCAGGCGACTGCAGCGTCTTTCCAAACCCGCATTAGTCGAAGCCGCGATCTTGTTTTCATGTCTGACCATCACTTTCATGATAAGAATGCTGCCTCTTCGCTGGGGAGCCGCGCTATCGGAGTTCGACCCCTATTATCAGTTCTATCAGGCAACCTACATTGAAAGCAGCGGCTGGCAGGGTTTTGTGGATTGGTTCAATCTCCACGACAACGCAGTTTGGTACCCCTACGGAAGAGATGTGACACACACCGCCTTCCCAGGAGTCGCGTTCGCACACGCACTCATCTACAACACCTTCACGTCTCTAGGCGTGTTTATCTCCCCCCTAGACCTAGCTGTGATCCTACCCCCGATCGAGGCGACAGCAGCAGTTCTCATCATATACTTCTTGGGGAAGGAGGTGGGAGGGAAGACGACAGGGCTGTTATCAGCGTTCTTCCTGGCAATAAGCAACGGCTTCATTCAGAGAACGGAAATGGGATGGTTTGACGATGAAGCCGTAAGCATACCAATAATGCTGGGAGTCTACCTCTTATACCTCAAGGCACTAGAACAGGGAGTCTCAGCCAAGAGAACCATTTCATACTCAGCGTTAGCAGGGATCCTTCTGGGCTATCTTAACTGGTCATGGGGCGCGGCGAGGTTTCCCACAGCACTCATACCTGTTTTGACTATCATCATAGCGGTTATGGGCCGGAGTAGCCGACGATTGATAACAGCCTTCGGGATAACGATGGGAACGGGGCTGCTGATAGCCTCTTTCGTCCCGAAGTTGACTCTTAACTACTTGTTTGAATCAACCTCGGTGTTAAGCACAGTGATTTTCGGAATCCTCCTGCTGATAGAGATCTCACGAAGGTTCGAGGATCCTCTCAAGAAGCTGATCATACCTGGCACCATAGTTGTAGTCGGGGTGATCACTGTGTTTGGTATGGCGGCCCTAGGGCTGATAACAAATCCGGGGGCTAAGTTCCTTTCCGTGATCGTTCCAACGGTCAGGCAGACCAACCCTCTTCTGATCTCGGTGTCTGAGCAACAACCTTCTACCTGGGGATTGTTCTTCGTTGACAACAACGTGCTAGCGCTGCTTCTTCCCTTAGGGCTCTACTATGCCTTGAGGCGAGGAAAAAATGTCGATGTGTTCGCTGTTCTCTTCGCCCTGACTACTGTCTATTTCGCCCTTTCCATGGTGCGTCTGGAACTGCTTGCCGCACCAGCCCTGGCCATAATAGGTGGCTACGGCCTGTCCGAACTCCTGTATACTATGGGAAAGTCTCTCATGAAAGAAAGCGGTCTCAGGAGAGGAGAGGAGGCTTCTGTTGTCCAGGAGTACGGGGTTTGGACACCCATCCTCGTTGTCGGTCTAATCATCTACCTTGCCCTGCCGGCACAGGGCCTGGGCGGTCTGGGTATATCACCTATAGACCAAGCGAACTCGCCTGCCACAATCATAGGAGGGTCCGTCCCTGTCTCACAAAAATCTCCCTCATGGTTAAACGCTCTTTCATGGATTAGAGACAACACACCAAGGGACGCCGTGATTGCCTCTTGGTGGGACTATGGATACTGGATCACCCAGATAGGCAACAGAACTTCATTGATCGACAACGCTACCTTTAACGCTACACAGATAGCTTGGATTGCAGATGCTTTCATGTCAAACGAGACCAAGGCACTACCCATACTCAAGAGGTACAACGCAAGTTACGTGCTGGTATTCGTCACCCACAATGGCCAGAACCTTTGGGGGTATGGTGAAGAGGGAAAATGGGTGCAGATGCTGAGAATCGCAAATCAGTACTCAGATGTTACTGGTACACCTTACAATGAATCCAACTACTTCGATCCATCGACTGGAAGGCCTAACGATCTGTTCTGGAGGGGTACGCTGATAGGACAACTGATACCGTACAAGTTAACGACTTACCAGAATCAAGAAGTGTATGCCTACGAGCCTCCCCAGCTAAGCCATTTCCAGTTGATCTACTCCTCCAGTGAACCTTACACCACATACGCCTATGTTTATATTTACGCGATCGTCGGCTGAAATGGAGATTTATCCGATGTAACTGGGCTCTTTACGGGGTTTCTCTCTCTTCTTCGGAGGCATAAGGCGAGATATGAACGTTCTCTCCAGTTCCTCGCGCATACGCTTGTATTTGTCTATCTCTTCATCCATCCTTGACAAGTCCAATTCTACACCGATTATTTTGGCGACAACCCGAAGCAGTTGTTTTGCTGCAAGTGGGTCAGGGAGATACGAAGAACTCTCTGAAAGAAGTATGAACGCCTCCTTCCCATGCTGACTGAACATTTTCACGAGGAAACTTGACAATCTGTCTAGCGGCAGTTCTTCAAGATCCTTTATGGGTGTAGCCCCTAGCCTCAGAAGATTACCAAGCAGAGCTGGCTGGTTAGATGCGGCATGAACGTCGTCTTTCTCCGTGATCTTCACTCCTCCCAAGAATCCATACTTCGAGACGCCGTGGCCATCACAGAAGTCATAGATAACCTTGGCCATGATGTAGCCTCCCTCTCTCTCTTCAACTGGGAAGTTCCTAACCAAAAATAGAATCTTGGTTTGCTGACTCTTGTTCTCGTATAGGTAGAGTTCTCCCGCAGGCGTGGAAGCGACGCCTTGATCATCAACCAAGCTTACATGGGGCAGGAAAGGAGAGTAAACCCCACCAATCTTTTTGGCTTTCAGCGTGTCAATAAGGAACGAGATAGCTATTAACCCTACTGCACCGGATGTTGGAGCAGCTTCGTATATCAGCGCACCTGAGAGATCCACATCCTTCTCAGAAATTCTTACCTCGGTACTCAACGGACCTTCCTCCTCAGCGCAACCCTGAGTTCTATATGCCTATCTTGAAGTGAGAAGTTTGGGGGGTCAGGGGAGATCAGGTTTCCACCGCAAGCAGGACAGGAAACCTGCGAGAGACTGTATGAGCCACAACTCCTACACCTCCTCATCTTTCTTGTCACCTGCTTTCTCCTCGCTTCACCTGTTCTGTCCCTTTCCCCCACATGCTATACAGTCCACCGATCGGCTGTATGATGAGTTCCAGTCGTCCCAGCCTCGGCGGTCACTCATATTCATCGACTATCTTTCCCACTATCTTTGCTTTTCCCGAGGAAGGGTGTGCGAGGATAGCCCCACAGATCTTGCAGGTTACCTTTGTCTTTGAATGAAGGAAGACTATCTGCTTACTGTCACACTCAGGACAAGCAACCAGCAAGAACTTTGAGGAGGGTCTGGGTATAAGCTTCGCCCAATCGATTTCGCCAGACACCGAAGCTCACCTCGCTATCTCCAGTTTCCTCAGCCTGATTCCCCTCCTCATGGAAGTTCTTCCACATTTCTTACAACGCAGCCGTAGGTTTCTTTTTTGTGTCGTCTTTGCCTTGTCCCGTTGCTCTGGGAACTTCTGTCCACCATAGCCCCTCTTGTCGCGCTCATGCCTTCTTGACCCCGCAGCGAGGAGCCTATCCTTGCCCTTCTTATAGAGCGAAATCTCATGAGCGGTGTGGGAATTGCATTTCCTGCAATGGGCCATGATCTCCTTGGGCACTTTCATCTCGCTTCACTATGACTCCTGAGTGCAGATGGGAGCGGTTGCCGAGGGATTTAAGCATTGTTTGATCCATCGATTGACTGAAGCGGCGTAGGAAAGAAGTGCGTGTTCACAGCCGGTGAACGTGGGTCTATAGATCTGCGCGTTGGCTGAACCCTTTCTATTCTTCATATGTTAGACGAGATTGTTCAAGGTACGTAAATTCTGTCCGCCAGACGCTTGCGGACCAATGCCCTCACGTTTCCCGCGGGGAGTGTAGCAATGTCGTTTAGCTTGAAAGGCCCATAGGGTTTGACATCTTCTCCCACAACCTTGGAGACCAGTTCGTTGAAGTGAACAAGGAAACGGTGTCTTTCCTCTACTGGGGGAGAGCGAATCTTCATGTCGTAGGCCACGTTCTTTATCCTGTCTCTGTGTTCCGATATAATCCTCGAGAGGTTGAAGTATGTGTACTTCTCAAAATCCATTAGGTTGTCGACCTGTTTCCCCTGCATAGCTAGAAGCATTATCTTCCGCAGGCGTACGTCGAAGATAGATTCCACAAGTCGACGTACAATGGACATCTCTTGTCTTTGCACGATGGACTCTATCGACCTCTTATCCGATACCCTGATATCCCTACGTGCTTCAGCAGCATATCTATATACCTCCTCCTCGAGATCGTGTGAGATCTCGCATAGATCGTTAGATGCTCTCTCTCTGTACCAGAGATCAAGTATTGCTTTGTATACATCTACCATCATTTATCGCCCTGAACTTAGTGTGCTTACCCCCTTACACACCATGAAGACCGCCGTAGAGAACGGCACTTCTACAACTTGGTTGTGGTACGGGCCGTAACTTTTCTCCTTAACCCTGAATTCTGGACAGTAAAGAACCTTCACTTTGACAGGCGGTCGATCGGGGAAAACCACGGGGTCCCGAAACGGGTCGAAGCTCTCCACCTGATCATAGCGTATCTTCAAACCCAACAGGCCTGTCTTCCCATGAAGTGTGTTTATCATGCGAATCAACCGGTGAACATCGGTCGTCACAACGGTGTCGATGTTTGCCGCCTGTCTTCGTACAGCAAGTTGAGCGAGTTTAATCCAGTCATCAGGTTTGATGGCGCTGGCCGCGCCCCATACTGGATGGCTTGACCATAGCTTCACCAAGACTTCTTGACGCTTCAAGAATCTTCGATAGGTCTTGGGCGTGAGATTCTCGCTGAAATATGCCTCATAGGATGGGTCTGAGAGCTGGCCGAGCAGATCATACACGCCCCTCGCTATCCTTCCCCGCCAAGAGGGTTCGCTGTAATCGGGGCCTATCAGGGAGCTACTGCCCTGAGACAAGTATAGACCATGGTATGACACGTCGAGGCCGTTTCCAGTTACATAGTCAACGATCTCCTTACGCGCGTGTTGATCCATGGAGTTGAGGTGATCATTGTCCACATGGACGTGATATCCTCTATGTCCAGAGAAGTTAACTGTTATATCCTTCGACCCTATCCCCAAACTGAGTTCTAGAAAATCCAGAAGTTTCAGCAGCTCGTTTCTTGCTTCCCTCAGGCAGAGCTCGCAGAGCCACTCTATCTCCTCAACTCTGCCCTCACACTTAGGACAACCTTTCGGCGTGGGCTTCGGTCCATGTTCACCGCAATTTTTGCAGAGCCAAAAATCGTGCTCGGCCTTGCATCTGACCGGTAGATGATCCGCGTCTATGTCGAACACCAGCTCAGCACCAATCCACCCCTTTCTCTCCATCGGAGCTGAGGGCGAGTGAAAGAAGGCTGACGAATAATATGCATGTCTAGGAACTCTGTCTGTGAACAGGCTTCCTAGAGAGTTAGCATCCCTCAGCGATAGGTGACGAACCATGATGTTTTCTTCGAAGACAAAGTATGCGAACTCCCTACTCTCAATCTTTCTCGGCATCTCAATCTGCTCTCTCGGTCGCTCATAGTATGATCGAAAAGCACCCCGAGCGAACTGTAGGTCAGTCTCGGCGATAAAGCTCATGCCTGTTCACGCTCTGTCAGCCTGACTTGTCTGTAATACATCTTTATGGGGCTCCTTACGCTCAAACATTGCTGTGTTCTAAGACATAGACCATGCGTTTGAAGTGTCCTGCAGCTCGGGCTGGTGTATTTCTTTACTCCTCCTCTCCCTCCTGCAATGTGCTCTATTTGATACTGGCTAAGATGCTCGTCAAAATCGGGAAGCCGCGAGAAAAGAGAAAGAACTTCCCGCCGCGTAAGACCCACGTTTAAAAGAAATGAGGTCAAAGTGAACCTAGCGAAATGAGAAAGGCTTTCCCCTTCAACCAATCTGTTGTAGATCGACCTGATGCAGGGTGGCAGAGCCTCTAACAAGAATCCAGTTGCAACTCTCTCCTCCTCTTTCTTCTTGACGGTGATTATGCTCTTGATTCCAGCCAGGTATTGCTTCAGAAACTGGGGTGGCGAAACGTTCCCGGTATCATTGATCACTCTCAAAATGTTTTCTTCTACATGTAATTTCACAATGCCCACCGCCTCTGGTTTGAGCAAATACACCTGTCCAAGGCATAGGTTCTTGTTCACCAGTTTCCAACTGGGGCTACTGAAACGTGAAGCAAGTCTGATGTAGTCTGAAAAATCCAGACAGAAATCGTATACGCGTGTGCCCAAAACATGTCGCAATGCCTTCAACTTTAGGCCGAAGGTGTCGTCAGCTATCCTCTCCACAACTTGGTTGGGCTCGTCAAGCAGCAGTTCGCAGCAGCGCTCCGACTCCGCCATAGCATACCTCCTCGAGATGGATGTATCTGAGATACAGGTCACTAGGAAGACAGCCAGAGGAAACGACAGGATCTCCACCTCAGTCTCCCTCGACCGGTTATTCACGAATCCATACCTGACAGCAAGCTCCACCCTGTTGATGGCTCTCCGTAGGACTGGGGCATATAGCTCGGACGAAAGATCGTTGATTGTTAACCCTCTCTTCCTTACATACTCTCTTGTAGTTGGCAGGAATGGATATCTGGCCAGATATATTGAGGGGGAAGCTGCGAGCATGGCTTTGCTGGGTATCAGTAGAACGGGATCTATTAAGGATTCGAGTAATTTGGGCAGAGTGCACATCATTCCAACGCGCTGTGGATGCCAAGGACTTGAAAAATGGTGTACCACAACCGCTATCCAATGGCCGTTTCCTGACCAGCCCACAGGGAATAGTATAAGAATCAGGGAGCCAATCAGCGGAGAAGGGCGGGGGTTCCCTAGCCAGGTCAAAGGGGGAGGACGAGGCTCCAACGGCTCGGCCCAAACTTAAGATCCTCTGGCGTAGGCCTTCGTGGGTTCAAATCCCACCCCCCGCACCATGACCCATTTAGAATGATCCTTTTGCTGGCAATGCCTTTGTCGGTCGGTCGATGCTTCTATCTTCCACGGAACAGCTGCTTGGCTAGAGACGATAGAAAAGAAGATAAGGAATCCTCATCCTTCGCATGTTGAGGACAAAGGAAAGGATAGATGTCAGCTACGGCCAGAAGACTCGTTTCAATAGCTCTAGACGCCGGCTACCAGATCTCTCAAGATGCATTGAGGACAATCTCCCAGAGTGAGGATCCTCTCGGAGTCATGGAGGCCTTGGTCAATTATGTTGCACAGAACGACCCCCAAACATTCATGATAGACGAAAAACACGTGGGCGCCTTCCTAGAAAGCATCAAGCCGAGCAAAACACCCGTCGTCTCGAAGGAGAAGGAAGCACCCACCACCCCGCAACCCCCGATCCAACTGGAGACGCCGCCTGCACTTGAGTACACTCCGGACATAGAGATAGTTGAGGTGAGCAGAGAAGGAGAAAGAATTGAGGGCGATGTAGAGGAGTTTCGGAGATACTTTCATGACAGGTATGTGAAGATCAGGAGGATCCTGGAAAAGAGGCGTGAACGCTTCATCCCCCTTACCGACGCAATAAAGAGCAAAGATAGGGAGGAGACAGCGGTAGTAGTCTCGGTATACGGCAAAAGAGAGACCAAAGGAGCTATAATTCTCGATGTTGAAGACCCAGCGACGCGCTTCACAGTCACGATTTCTAGAAGTAGGCTGGAAGTCGTAGGAAAATCAGAAACAGTTCTTCCGGACCAAGTGATTGGCCTCAAGTTGACGAAGGTGGGAGAATCCCTCATGGTCGAGGATATATTTCAGCCCGACGTACCGGTCACAGGCCCAAAGAAGATACAACGAGTACCGCCGATCTCCTCGGTGTTGATCTCAGACTTACACGTAGGAAGCAAGAAGTTCTCCGCTGAAGCCTTTCAAAGATTCCTGCGATGGATCAGAGGAGAAGAAGATGGAGGAGAAGAAGCAGCTCACGTCAAGTACTTGGTGATTGCTGGAGACGTGGTTGACGGGGTAGGCATCTACCCGGGGCAGGAGAAAGAGCTTGAGATAACCACGGTCGAAGCACAGCTCTCCTACGCGGCCGATCTTCTAGCCGAAATACCAAGCCACATAGAGATATTCATCTCACCCGGAAACCACGACCCGACCAGAAAGGCGCTGCCTCAACTTCCATTTTCCGGCAAGTACCAGGAGATACTAACTGAGCACCGGAAGATCACTTTTATCGGAAACCCCAGTAAAGTCAGGCTCCATGGAAGAGAACTGCTGGTGTATCATGGACAGAGCTTCGATGACATCATACAGACACTTCCCATAGCCTCCTACAGTAACTTGAAACAGAATATCGGAGCAGTACTAAAAACAATAATCCAGGCGAGACACCTGGCACCGGAGTATGGAAAGAACACAGCTATCCTCCCCATACCTGGTGACCCTCTAGTCATCGATGAACCGCCAGACATACTAACCACAGGACACGTCCACGTTGTAGGAATGGAAAGGTACAAAGGGATAGGCCTCGTCAATTCCGGGTGCTGGCAAGCACAAACAGAGTATCAAAAATCTCTTGGGCTTGTTCCGACAGATCCTTCAGCCGTCATCGTCGACTTGGACACGCTAGACATGAGGATAAAGTATTTCATCACTTGAATCGATCCATCTCACCCTGAGTCGAACTGAGAGGCGAAGCGGGTTCATCAAAACACGCGAACAGCTACAGGCCAGCTTTGTCAGTTCTCTCTCACGGAACTGTTCTGAATTTGGTGGCCAACTGTTTCTTAGCCCCAGAAAGAAGGAGAATGACTGGGTTACCCATAGAAAACAAAGTCAACAATGGGCCTTTTGGACTCAGGGTACCCCATCGGTGCCCACAACGCTTTCATAGATTAACCGATCTTGATCTCAGCTCACAAGTATTTCATCACCCCCTCTTCAACCTTTCAAGCTCTTTTCCTCGCCTGTCGAATATCGGTGTCGCTGTCCAAGATGAGGGAGAAGGACCGGCGTAAAGGCCAATCGAGCCTGTATCCCAGCCTCTCAAGGGGTGAAGCGAATGGCTTAAGGAGAGAAATCCTGTCTTTTCGCAGGGGTCATTGGTTCAAACCAGTTGTTTTTATGCTTACATCTATCTACGATGGTCTTGGAGCTATCCACCAATCTTGTTACCACCACCCTCCTAAGATCGGACAAAGTTGTGACCGAATTCTTCTTGGGTAGTTTTTTCGTTTTTCCCTCTGTGTGATAAGTCAAGCGTCTTTGCCGATGTGCTTAGTGAGCTTCGGTAGAGATGGATCGACCCATTGTTTTCCCTCGGTCCTGTTTGTACCGCTCAAGGTCTCTGAGAAGAGGAGAAGAAATCAGGAAGTCGGCGGTCGACCGGTTACAGGCAATGGGGATGTCGTGCAAGACAGCTAGACGGAGCAGAGCCTTCACATCAACGTCATGTGGTTGAGGCGTCAGCGGATCCCAGAGAAATACGACGAGGTCAACTTTGCCCTCGGCGATCATAGCTCCGACTTGGGCGTCTCCTCCCTGTGACCCAGCAAGAAGAGGGATTACGTCTAGCCCTACCTTTTGGGTGATCTCCCGCCCGGTCCCTTCTGTGGCATAGATCTTGAAGTCTCTCAAGGTCTCTTTGTTGAACGCAGCCCACTCAACCATATCCTCCTTCCTGGCGTCGTGAGCTACGAGGACGACCCTCTTCTCCACCATCTTAACGTGGCGTCGCGCCACCTCTACTTATCGTTATCTCAATGGACTTGTCGGCGAAGGGGCTAACCGATCGATTAATCCAAGATTCTCGCTTCGCGAGGTCAAACACCACCGAAACCCGCACTTGAGCATTTTCCACTTTTCCATCTGATTGGATGATAGGGTCTGCATTGGAGCGAACGGGTGGATGAGCTGTGCCTCAATCACACCACCCGGTCGCAAAGCCTTGGTGGAGGAGCAGATCGTCTCGAGAGAGAGGGGCTCAGAGAAGTGTTGTGGCAGAAGGCTTGTGCCGTGTCCGGCAAGATGATGGAGTTGGACAGGAAGCGGTGACGGGTCAGACGCATCGGCTAGAACAGCGATCTACCAACGGTCGTCCACGACGACGCAGCTGAATATCAGAAGGGATGAACCGGCGCGGCCACTTCGAAGCGCCACGGAAGCTTACTATCCCATGATCTCGCCGATGGTTGGTTTGATCCCCTTGTAGACCCGGCGAAGCCTCACACATGTAGGCGCAGGAATCCCCCTTAGACCTCCAGATCCCACTCTGATCGAAGAGACGTGGTCTAACTATATATTGTAAGCAACCAGTTAACTCGATCGGTTAGATTGAAAAGGTCCAGAGCAGCCATAGATGCCAGAGCATACCTGTCCGGGATGAAAAACACTGGAGGAGGACTGGAGACCAGATCCAAAATAATCAAGGTGTTGACAACCAAGGGACCAGCAAGCGTCTCTGAAATTGCGCGTGCATTCCCCAGGTGCAAGAACACCGTAAGGAGGCATCTCAGGAACATGGAAGACCGACGAATCGCTGTCAAAGTCAGAGGAGGGAGGCCTTTTATCTGGAGCCTTTCAGGTGGAGGCCAGCAATCACTGGAGGAATCTATGAGTTCATGATGCTCAGCGAGTTTCAAGAAAGGATGCGTGAGACATACCTCGAGAGAGATGCTTCTAGGGGGCTCTGGAGGACCTACGTGTGGCTGCTCGAGGAGGTGGCGGAACTTGGGAACGCCATGCTGGGAGGGAAGAAGGATCAACTTGAGGAAGAGGCAGCGGATGTCTTAGCTTGGTTGTCTAGTTTATGCAATCTGACAAAGGTCAATCTGGAAGAGGCGGCGACAAAGAGATACCAAGCGGGCTGCCCTAAGTGTGGCGCTTCCCCCTGCAGGTGCTCGAAATAGGTGTCTTCACACAGTCTAATCGACTCATAGACAGACAAGCGCTAAGTGAGTTTCAAACCTGTGTGGTGACGTAACCTACGTAGATTGATGGGTGGAGGAACCTGATACCCCGCCTCAACAGCTCTCCATCACATTCCCTCAGATGAACTGAGCCCCTCTGCTCCAGCGACCTCCTACCCCTCGGTATGAAGAGGCCGGCCCCAATTGCTGCAGCAGCCAACTTACTCTCCTTCACAGCCTTCAATACATCGATGTCGATGAATAGCAGCCGAGTTTTCACATGCATCGACCGAGCGTCAACAACACAGAAGCCGGTAGGCCTACTCTGGACACCGGCTAAGTCGATTCCTGAAGCGATCAATGACTCCTTCCCCGCATGTTAAGCATGGTGTCCATATCCACCTATCGGCCCAGCCAAAGCCGGCTGAGAATTGACTTTGTCTCACCCCGCAACCCCAGACGTGAGCTCCCACCGAGATCGACAGGCTCCAACAGCCAGTCTTAATGTGGTTTGAGCAGCATCTTAACTGGGGGTCATGAGTCAACGCGCGTGGCCACCGAGTTTACTAGCCTTGCAGACGCCAGACGCTGCGCTGGTAGGACACATAGTACGCCCCTCATGACTGCCAGTGAACTACACCGTGAAGACAGCTGTGTGTCACAGCGACCAGAGATTCAGAACGGAGGGCATACATATGCCTCAGACAGGCGCCGGCCAGATCCCGGTAGATCTCAATCGATCACTCCAGAGGACAGAGCCGAGTTCTTCCGCATGAGACAGTACTGCATGGCAGGACCCATTTTGTCGCGGAGCAGGCACTCACAGAACAAGCTCCCCATCCCCCCTGATGACCCCAGCTATGGCACCCTCACCAGCCAATGGTCACTCTCCACTAGAGGACTCGGAAGCCCATCCGCGGTCGATGCTGTTAACACTAAGACAGCAGACGTCACCCGCTCTTTGACCATATTACCTCCTCAAGACCGGAACCAGGAACCCTCCCAAACCTCGTGTCAACCAGAAAAAGAGCTCCCTAGCTCCTTCTGCACGCCGTGCTGACCTCTCTCACCCGTCCTTGGCCTGCAAGATTCTCCCATACTGCCCGTCCTCACATACCGCCCATCCACCGTATTGTCCAGTACCTCAGCAGGTTTCAACTGAAAACGCGACAACCTTACCCATAATATATCGCTAAAATTGGCCGGCTCAAGGCTATAGAACCAGTCGAACACTGTTTGGCTCCATTACATTGTTTTGCAGAAGGGTTTTTCGGCTCACATCAAGCGCTGTGTCCATCTTTTCTCCCTTCTAGGACCATGACCCCGGCCTTATACTGATCGTTGAGAAGCATCTGAATGCTAACAATTCAACAGAATCGCGCCCTTGAAACCAAAGAATGCCCTTGCAGAACGGCTGAACACCAACTGAGCTAGAAGAACCAGCTCAGCGAGCCAGCCCTCCCCCTCGAAAACCTCGAAACGGGGTCGGAAACCCGGGCATTAACAAGGCAACTTCGACACGTTCACGCTTTTCTCTGAAGAAACTGCATAATCCCCACAAGACTCTCGATTGACCGCCTGATCCCTTGGTCTACGCCTTGTTCCACCCACTATTTTGCCTGTCCTTCAACGATCGCCGCTCCGGTGTCAAACAAACGGCCCTCCAAACAGTACTAGCAAGACCCCAGGGAGAACTGCCGGACATGTCCGACCTTGATCGGAGCGAAATTCGGCGCTCAACCGGAAGAGCAACAAGAACGGAAAGAGACAGAGGGGTAAAACCCGGTCCTTGAACAGCCACCAAGTCTTCCCCAAAAACCATTTCACAATACGTCTTAATCTAGGTCGACTTGTCTTCTACCCAGTACCCAAAGCAAATCCCTCTGACCCGCCACTCATGGCAGCGCAGGAAAAGGCACTCCCAATAGCACAGGTGCCCTCCTGGCTTGGCATGTCAGGAACTCATACGAGACGGCGATTGTTGGCCGCCTTCCCCTGCAGCACCTAATGTAGGCCTGTTACGAACTTGTTGCCGAAGGCCAACAGCAAGGTTCTCTTGTTCAGCAAAACAGCAGATGTCCCAACAACACCCACTGATCAGGTCGAGTGCCTCCCTAAACCGGGCGGCACGCAAACCTCCAACATACAGCGCGCTGATGTCAAGTTCTCTTTACTCAATCGACCCGCCAATCAATCTTGTTCACCGGAAAACTCTTGAATCACACATGAGGAGATTGCATTAAGCTTCCCAATAGAGTCCCATACAATGATCTTGAGGCCATGCTGCCCTAGGCAAAAAGTACGGTTCAGCACAATTGCGGGTCGACACAGAACCAGAGACTGGAAATCCATTCAAGCCAGGAAACCGACCTAGAAAGGACTACCCGTGAAGGGCTCTTTCAAGACCTGAGAAGGGCCCAAACCCAGTTCTAACAGCAGACACGAAGCATGTACACCCGCTTCACACAACAGCTCAACCGTTAATACGGCGGCTGGGCGACTGCTCTTCAACATATTCTGGTGCTAGAGCTCCTTACACCTCAGCTCGTTTGACAACTCCTCCGAAGCATATTCGCTCTGGAACCTAGATGCACATTACGTGGCTTGCCTCTTCTTGTGCATCAATCAGGCTACTCCCTGACCGTGAGAAAAACCTCGCTCACATCTCCGCTGAGCAACTCGTCTTCCACTCCATGAGGAACCAGGTCCGCGCCCCTAGCAGGTGCGTAGCACCGAGCCTGATCATCGATCGACCGATGGCCCTGCAGGCTCGACGGTTTCTGAAAATCTGTAGATGGCCAAATGTTCAGTCGATTAACCCTTCAACCAGGCTGTGGTTCACATCGACAGGGGTCTGGCCATCCTGGACGTCGAGAAATAAAGGCGGAATCTGCTGTACAGCTGACGCTTCTTTTGTCGAAGCCTACCACCGACCTAGGTTCTGAAAAACGCCCAAGGGGTATTTGTTGAGCTGGATCGCCAAGGGAAAAAGCGGGTTGCCGGGAGAGGTCTTTGGAGTCAAAATCGCAACAAAAAGCGCCTTTTCCACACAATAAACACAGCTGGAGCGCCCCTCTACGGTAGTCAACTGGAAAAATCGATTTCGCTTGCCCCGAACAGTGTCTGGACATCTCAACGAGTGGCACGATATGGTCACCAACAAATATGGAGAGCAGGACTCAATGAGAGACACAAACCGCCTCCGACGGTGTGGGTCTACCCTTGAAGTTGGTGAACTCTACCAAAGTTCTGGTAGCAAAGGGCCAAGTCAACGGTCTATATCAGCACCAAATGTTGTCAGAAGGAGACCAGATCGAAGGTCAAATGGCCAACAGACACGCACTCCGCAGCCACAAAACCCGTAGATACATGTGTCTTTCCCCCCGCTCTGCTCAATAGAAGGTAATACCTCCCTCCTCGTCGCAGCTGAAGGCGACTCCAGAACGCTGTCACAACCCCCAGATGAACAGGTAGGACACCCAAGACCAACGCCACCGACACGGCATGTAAGACCCAGCCCCTGTCCATTGGGACCTGTCCAAACCTGCCCCTAACTCACCCCAAGACTCTGCGTGGACTAAGCATCAGCAAACCATAACTCTCTGTCTCTCCTCGCTTTCCCCAGACCGCCCACCGAAACCACCGTGCATAACGACACACCACCGATCGGTCGGGCCCGCTGGCTCATCCACACAATCTAGGAGCATGTCAGGGCTAGAGAGGGCCTAGCCCCCTCCACGTTTGATCGAGTCGCTCGAAGGCATATATCCGGTTTGGCACTGAGAGAGCTGTGAAGTACAATGAAGGTGAAGGAGAGGCTTGGAGAACTGGGGATAGAGCTGCCACCTGTCCAGAAGCCGATAGCATCCTACGTACCGGCCGTCAAGGTCGGGCAATTCGTGTTTTCCTCGGGTCAGGGCCCTCTAGTTAACGGAAGACCGATCTACACTGGAAGGCTGGGTAAGGAGCTCACCCTGGACCAGGGGTATGAGGCGGCAAGGGTATGCGCGGTGAACTGCCTAGCGGCTATCGACGCCGAGGCGGGGTCTCTCGATCATATTGAGAGGGTTGTCAAGGTGTTGGGCTTTGTCAGCAGCGCGGAGGGCTTCACGGAGCAGTCGCGGGTGGTCAACGGGGCTTCTGACCTGCTGGTGGAGATCTTCGGAGAGAGGGGAAAGCATGCCAGATCGGCGGTAGGAGTCAACGTGCTGCCACTGAATATACCGGTCGAGGTGGAGATGATAGTCAAGCTAACTAAAGCAGCATCGAAAGAGTAGCCCGAGATGTCTCTCAGGGACGTATAGACAGCCTTCAATCGACCTGCCACTCCAATGCTCTAAGGGGGGCTCCCTCTGAGGATGCCTTGCTGGAAGCTACCCCGTCTGTTATTGAAGACCCCTTTGACGGGCGTGAGGCCGGCGTGGAATAACATCGCTCCAAAACTCCTCTCTCCCTTCCTCCCCAATGAAGTCAGCCTAGTTCAAGCCATGACAACTGTTCAGCTCTTTCGACTGCCGTCCAGGCGAAGAGCGATGTTATCCAGATAGACAGATACATTGTTTCAATCTCTGTAGGCGGCGGGGCGTTGACGTGGGAACCGGTCTATTTGAGCGGAAACCTTTTCATCCCAGAGGATCTTAGCGACAGCGAAGTCTGGCTGAGTCATGTTCAGAGTCGATAAGAGGTCGGCGCTCATAGTTGTGCATGTCCAGAAAGACTTCTGCCCAGGAGGAGCCCTCCCAGTCCCTGAAGGAGATAAAGTCGTCCCGGTGTTGAACAAGTACATC
>Ga0315310_10000774_pt1 | contig 20373 bp, 17 predicted proteins | sample TDP5_MG_FD_203630 | JGI IMG/M metagenome (GOLD analysis project Ga0315310, IMG submission 203630) | Freshwater sediment microbial communities from Lake Towuti, South Sulawesi, Indonesia - TDP5 | ecosystem: Environmental > Aquatic > Freshwater > Lake > Sediment | place: Indonesia: South Sulawesi... | reverse complement strand
TTGAGCTTGAAGGGGACCGGGTCGCGTCGCTAAGGGGCTTTGATCCAGACACCCAGAGGTCAACAGAGGAGATTCAGGAGGTCCTTGTTCCACCGGCCAGGGAGGTTGTCCTGAACGAAGAGAGCCTTGCTTGCGGCGAAGAAAACCTCAAACAGCTCTCTGATGAAATGGATCTCGCAAGAAGGAAACGGGAGGAAATATGGGAAGTGCTGCGTTCTCCGGAGACCGGATTGCAGGAAAATTTCCTTCCCATCTTCTACTCCTTGCCCGGCTCATTATTGGATTATCTTCCATCATCCTCGCTCGTTGTCATTGACGATAGGAGGGCTGTTGAGGAGAGCGCAGGAGAACTGTTGAGGAACGCAGCGGAAAGGCATAAAAAGGCTGCCGCGCAAAGGCCGCTCCCTTCTTCTGATTCCCTTTTCATTTCCTTCGAGGAGTTCTCAGGCCGGGTAAAAAAGTTGAATAATCTTCTTCTTGAACCCCTGGAAAGCGTGCCTGCCCCTGATTTTGAATTCAATGTGGGGCTTCCCCCCAGGGCAAGGGAAAAATATAGGACATCCGTGCTCGATCAGTATGTTGCAGAGGTTGGAGAGTGGCTCGACAAAGGGCTTCGGGTATTTTTCGTGTCACAGGATCCCGAGAGGTTTATCAGGCTCTTTGAGGGGCATCATCTGAAGCTTCGGATGACACAAAACCCCTTTTTCAAGGAAATGAGGGAGGGGGCGTTTTCAGACAGCTCAATCATTGTTAAGGGTTCGCTTTCCTCTGGATTTGTCCTTGCCTCGGAAGGGATTGCGATAGTCTCAGAGGAAGATATCTTCGGACCCAAGAGGAAATTTCGTCCTATCCTTTCTGCCCGGCCATACCTCTCCTACGCAGACCTCAAGGAAGGGAACTATGTTGTCCACACACTCTACGGGATCGGCCTCTATAAAGGTCTTGAACACCTCCTGGCAGGAGGGGTTGGCGGCGATTACCTCCTCCTGGAATATGCCGGCGGAGACAGGCTATATCTTCCTGTCCATGGCATGAGGTATCTCCAGAAATATCACTCTGGAGGCGAGGGCAGGCCTGCACTCGATCACCTGGGGACGCTCTCATGGAATAGGAGGAAGAAGAGGGTAGAAGACTCTCTCAAGGAAATGGCAGAGGAGCTTATTAAAATCTATGCGATGAAAAAGGCCCTGCCCGGGTTTTCCTTCACCTTGCCCGATGCGCACTTTGAGGAGTTTGAGGCAACATTCCCCTTTGAGGAGACGCCGGACCAGAAAAAGGCCATTGATGATGTCCTCGAACATATGCATAAGGGAGAGGCAATGGACAGGCTTGTGTGTGGTGATGTGGGTTTTGGCAAGACCGAGGTCGCAATCAGGGCAGCCTTCAAGGCTGCAATGGACCTCAAGCAGGTTGCAGTCCTCGTGCCCACGACCCTTCTTGCACATCAGCACTTCAGGAATTTCTCGGAAAGACTGAAGCCCTATCCAGTCATCGTTGAAATGCTTAGCAGGTTTGTCCCGAGGAAGAATCAGGCTGAGATCATTGGAAGGCTCAAGGATGGAAGGGTGGACATCGTTATCGGAACCCACCGCCTCCTCCAGGAGGATGTGACTTTCAAGGACCTTGGCCTCCTGATCATAGATGAAGAGCACCGTTTTGGAGTTGCCGATAAAGAAAGGTTAAGAAAGCTCAGGGCCTCTATTGATGTCCTCTCCCTGACCGCAACCCCAATACCAAGGACGCTCCAGATGTCTCTCTCCGGCATAAGGGACCTGAGCGTCATTGCGAGCCCACCCCCGGATCGCCGAGCAATCCAGACACTTGTTGCACCTTTTGGCGAAGATATAATCTGCGAGGCAGTGGAAAGGGAGCTGGCACGGAGAGGGCAGGTATTCTTTGTCCACAATCGGGTAAAGAGCCTTCCAACCATGGCCGATTTGCTGCGCAATCTTTTCCCCCAGGCAAGGATCGGGGTTGCTCATGGGCAGATGGATGAGAGGGAGCTTGAAAAAACAATGGTTGAGTTCCTGGAGAAGAAGATAGATGTCCTGGCTTGCACGGCCATTATTGAGAGCGGACTGGACATCCCGAATGCCAATACAATGGTCATTAACAAGGCCAATGCCTATGGCCTGGCCGAGCTTTACCAGCTGAGGGGAAGGGTGGGCCGTTCAAGCGAGACAGCATATGCTTACCTGCTCATTCCAGAAGGAGAATTGAGCGGCGAGTCACTCAAGAGGCTCCAGGCACTTAAGGACTTCATGGAGCTGGGCAGCGGTTTCAGGCTTGCACTCCAGGACCTGGAGATACGCGGGGCCGGAAACCTCCTCGGCTCCCAGCAGTCCGGACACATTGCATCGGTTGGCTACGATCTTTACTGCGACCTCCTTGAGGAGGCAGTGAGGAACCTGAAGGGAGAAAAAAAGGAGGAAGAGATTAATACCGAGGTCTCAGTTCCCTTCCCTGCCTTTCTCCCTGAGAGTTATGTAAAAGAAACAGGGGAACGGCTGATCGCCTACAAGAGATTGGCCATGGCTGCCTCAGATGCCGAGCTGGATGGGCTCAAAGAAGAGCTTAGAGACCGCTACGGGCCCCTTCCCCCGGAGGCTGCCAATCTCTTCCTGATGCTTGGGCTGAAGCTTTATGCCAGGCCCTTGAAGGTGACACGGATGGATATCGGGAAAAGCAAGGTGATGCTCACCTTTCATGAAACCACCCCATTGTCTCCGGAGGCCCTGCATGAGATTGTCAGGCAGAACACCAGGAAATACCGCCTTATTCCTTCTTCAACGGTATCGGCTGCCATTTCCGGTGGCAATCCAGAGGAGATATATAGGGAGGTTTCAGATTTCCTGAGGATTCTTTCTGGAGTATAATAGCTCAAAAGAAATGATAGCAACACCAAAAATATCTGGCGTGCTCCTTGGAAGTGTAGGGAGTTGATGTGAGTTCTATTCATCAGCACTCGATCATTTATTTGGAAAATTCTCTATTGGCAATCCGAACATCAGAGGAGGTGGTACATTATGGAGATTGAAGGGAAAGATTATAGGCAAAAAGATATCCAAGCCCGAAATGGGAAATAAATAGTAAAGCTCCCATTTCCCTTTATACGGTCTTTTTTATTAATTTGACCATTAACTCATACATGAGGTGGATTTTCGCAGTTAGATAGTATAGGATTTTTATATGACATCAAAAGACTATAACTGGTTCCTTACTGCTGATCTGAGCAAATATAAGGGGGAGTATGTGATCATTTTCCACCAAAGGGTGGCCCTTCATGGGAAAAACCTGAAGAAACTGCTCAAGGAATTCAGAAATAGGCACCCCAAAGAGACTCCTAAGATTGCAAAAGTTCCTGAGGGGGAGACCCTCATTCTCCTCTTTCCGTAGATACCGGGCGATGATCGTCTTCAGATACCGCAAGGAGCGGTCAACGCTTCTTGGTATTATTTATAGGCCTGTTGCCGAGGTATATTTTAGGGACACTCATGGGGGCGAGCTTGTTTCCCTGATGTACATAGATTCCGGTGCGGACATCACTCTTATTCCGAAGGCTCTTGGGGAAAGTCTTGGGTTTGAGGTGAAGGAAAAGGACATACGGGAGGTTACAGGGATAGGGAACGCTAGGGTTCACGTGCTTATCAGGAAAACGAAGATAAGAATAGGGGATATTGAGCTTGAGGCTAAGATTGCCTGGGCGTTAGAAGAGGGTGTTCCACCACTTCTCGGTAGGGCGGACATTTTTGATAAATTCGACATCATTTTTCGCGAAGAAAATAAAATTATAGAGTTCAGGGAAAAATCGTCCTGATTGATAGATGGGAGTTTTCAAAACTACCTGCTCGTTCAAGAAGGAGAATTGGGCGGCGAGTCCCGCAAGAGCCTCCAGGCAATTATACTGTTTCACGACATCACTGATGGGCATGGATGAGAATAAAACATAAGTAGAGAAAGGGGAGTGTTTCATCTTAGTAGAGATTTAGAGGATACTCTATTAGATTGCTTCGTCGTCCGACCGTCAAAGGCGGACTCCTCGCAATGATAGAAAAAGTGTTCTATTATCGGAAAAATGACAATTTCTCGCTCAATATGACCTTGATTCATATATCATCTTGAAAGCCCTGTTTGAGCGTGGTATAATTAAAAATCTGAAATGAAACACCCCCTTTTTTATTTTTTCCCTGTTATCATTGCTCTCTTCCAGGTCCAGGGATGCTTGAAGGGAAAGGATCGCTCCTCAGTGGTAGTCGCAGTTGTTAACCAGGAGGCCGTTACCTACGGAGAGTTCAACAGGGAGCTCTCCTACCTCCTCAGGGAAGCGCCATTTGGCGAGGAAAAGCCCAAGGCGGAGCTGAAGGCAGATCTCCTTAACAGGCTCATTGAGAGAAAGCTCATTTTACAGGAGGCCAGAAGCAGGGGAATAGCCGTTACGGACGAGGAGCTTGACAAGAGGATAGCGAAAATTAAGATGGATTATCCCGGAGATACGTTTGACAAAATGATCGTTGATAAATTTGTGGACTATAAAGAATGGAAAGAACGGCTGTGCGGAGATTATCTTGTTGAAAAAACAATTGAGCAGGCCATAGGCTCCAAGCTGTCCGTGGAAGAGATGGAGGCACGGGAATTCTATGACGCGCATCCTGATGAATACAAGGTGGAAGAGCAGGTGAGGGCACGCCAGATATTTGTTAGGACTGAGGAGGAAGCCAGGGAGATTTTGAAGAGGCTTCAAAGGGGGGAAGATTTCAAAACCGTTGCTGCGGAAAGCTCGCTCAGTGCAGACAGGGAAAAGGGAGGAGACCTGGGATTTTTTTCCAGGGGCCAAATGCCCCCTCAGTTCGACGAGGCCTGCTTCTCGCTTCCTGTTGGGAAGATTAGCGGGGTTGTTAGATCGCCTTATGGGTATCACATATTTCGCGTGGAGGAAAAGAGGAAAGGAAGGCGCCTGGACTTTAACGATGTAAGAAAAAAGATTATGGAGAGGATCTTTCAGGAAAAGAAGGAGGCAGCCTTTAAGGAATGGATGGAGGAAATCAGAAAGAAATCAAGGATTACAATGAATGTTGCACCTTTGGAGGAAGTCAGTAAGGGATGTGGAGGATGACAGGATCAATATGAAGGGGCATTTTCTTCCGGCATTGGCGGTTTTTTGTTTGTTATTCTGGGCGCCTTTGACTTCGCATGCGGTTCTTCTCGACAAGGTTGTTGCAATAGTCAACCATGATGCCATAACACTTTCTGAGCTCAAAGAGGAGATGGTTCAGGAAAACATTGAGCAATCTCCTGAGGGCGAGAGGAAGGCACTTGATAGTTTAATAGAGAAGAAGCTTATTGAAACGGAAGTCCAGAAGCTTGGGATCTCTGTTTCCGAAGAAGAGGTTGATGAAGCCGTTCAGGATGTGAAGAGGAAGCACAGCCTTTCCGATGAGGGGCTGGACAGCAACCTCAAGGCCCAGGGGCTGACGCTCAAGTCTTACCGGGAAAAGCTGAGGGCTCAGATTGAAAGGGCAAAGCTGATCAACAAGGAGCTTCGTCACAAGGTGACCATCAGCGACGAAGATCTGAGGGGATATTATCAGAAAAGAAGGGTTCTTTTCTTGAGGCCCGAGGAGGTGAGGCTTATGCACATTCTCCTTAAATTCCCTCCGGGAGCAGACACAGCCAGGAAGAACGCACTCCGCGCCAAGGCTGAGGATATCCTCAAGCAGGTTCGGGCAGGGAAGGATTTTTCTCGGCTTGCCAGGGTTTATTCAGAGGATAATGTGACATCGTCAAGCGGTGGAGACCTGGGATTTGTCAGGAGGGGGGAGCTGCAGGCGAATTTTGAGCGTGCCGCTTTCTCCCTTAAGCCTGGCCAGGCTTCTATCGTGGATATGTCCTATGGGTATCATATTATCAAGGTTGTTGAGAAACGGTCGCCTCGTCCAGTTCCATTTGAGGAGGTGGCAGACCAGGTCAGGGAGGCATTGTTCCAGGAAAAGGCAGAATCAATCTTCCGGAATTGGGTTGAGGAGCTGAAAGAGAAATCGGTTATTGAGGTAAAGCTTTAAAAAAATAGATCAAAGGAGAGAGAAAATGGCGCTTCCAGTGATAGGAATTACAATGGGTGATCCAACAGGAGTGGGTCCAGAGGTAATAGTGAAGGCCCTTGCACAGACCAAGGTCCATCGTGTGTGCAAACCGTTCGTCATCGGTGATAAGAATATTGTTGCAAAGACGGCCCAGATGCTGAAAATGTCTACAAAGGTGGAAGTTCTGGACAAGCTTGAAAAGCTTGATACGTCGAGAAGAAAGATTCAGGTCATCAGCGTGACCCACATGAACCCGGAGCTCCTTCGTGTTGGCAGGCCTGATAAAAACTGCGGCAAGGCAATGTTCAATTACGTCAAGGAAGCAATAAACCTTGCGATGTCCGGCAGAATTGCCGCCATTGTGACAGCCCCGATCAATAAGTTCGCAATGAACGAGGCCGGATTCAACTACGGTGGGCATACAGAGATCCTATCGGAACTGACTGAGACCAAGGATTGCGCCATGATGCTTGCAGGGTCTCATCTCAAGGTCTCCCTTGTGACGACCCATTGCCCGCTCCGGGAAGTTGCGGGGCAGATCACACCGGGAAAGGTGCTGAGGACCATTCTTTACACCCATCGTTTTCTCCAGGAGTATTTTGGCATCAAATCACCTTACATCGCCGTGACAGCATTGAACCCACATGCCGGGGAAGCAGGCCTGTTCGGGATAGAGGAGAAAGAGCTAATTCTTCCTGCTATAAGGAAGGTTGAAAGCATGGGAATAAAGGTAAAGGGGCCCGCTCCCTCCGACACCCTCTTCCACTATGCCAGCAAAGGGGAATATGACGCAGTGGTCTGCATGTACCACGACCAGGCCCTGATTCCATTGAAGATGGTTGACTTCACTGATTCCGTCAATATTACCCTTGGAATTCCTATCATCAGGACATCGGTTGACCATGGGACCGCTTACGACATTGCATGGAAGGGTGAAGCTAATCCCAACAGCATGATCCAGGCCATCCTGATGGCTGCCAAGATGGCAAAGAACAGGAGGTTAGTTCCTCAAACGGCCCCATCAGTGTGAACCAGCGGCAGATCATAATCAGGGGAGCGAGAGAGCACAATCTCAAGAATATAGACCTGGCCATTCCCAAGGACAGGTTTGTCGTCGTCACCGGCCTTTCAGGTTCAGGAAAATCTTCGCTGGCTTTTGACACAATCTATGCCGAGGGCCAGAGAAGATATGTGGAGTCCCTTTCGTCCTATGCCCGCCAGTTCCTGGAACAGATGGACAAGCCAGATGTGGATTCCATTGAGGGGCTCTCGCCGGCAATCTCCATAGAACAGAGGACCGCAAGCAAGAACCCCCGTTCCACGGTAGGGACGGTGACGCAGGTTTATGATTATATGAGGGTCCTTTTCACACATTTGGGCAGGCCGCACTGTCCGTCATGCGGGAAGCCCATTGAAAGCCAGACCCCCCAGCAGATCGTTGACAGGATTCTCTATATGCCGGAAGGAAGCAGCCTTCTTGTCCTCTCTCCTATTGTGAGGGGCAGAAAGGGGGAATACAGGCAGGAGCTTGAGGATCTCAGGAGATCTGGGTTCGTCAGGGTAAAGCTGGACGGTATGCTCAGGGAGCTTTCAGAGGACATTGTCCTTGATAAACACAGGAAACACGACATAGATGTTGTTGTGGATCGCATTGTCCTTCATGCCGATATCCGCAAGAGGGTAACGGACTCTGTAGAGACAGCCTTGAGGCTTTCAAACGGCCTTCTCAAGGTGGAGGTTGGAGAGGGAACATCATTGGCCGGTTCGGTTATTCTTTTCAGCGAAAAGTTCTCATGCCCCGAATGCGGCGTGAGCCTCCCCGAGATCGCACCGAGGATGTTTTCCTTCAACAGCCCATATGGGGCCTGCAGGCGATGCGATGGGCTTGGCGCTATATACATGACCGAATACGATGAAGAGAGTGAGTGGCCGCCCCCTTCCTCTTTATGTCCCGAGTGCAGCGGCTCCAGGCTCAGGAAGGAAAGCCTCTGCATTACAATCGCAGACAAATCCATTGCAGAGGTCAGCTCCTTGTCTGTGCAAAAAGCCCTGGAATATTTCCAAAAGCTTTCTCTTTCGCCGAGGGAGAGGGAGATCTCGCGCAGGATCCTCAAGGAGATCACGGACAGGCTCTCTTTCCTTGTTGATGTTGGGCTTGATTATCTCACACTGGACAGGCCAAGCGCCTCTTTGGCTGGCGGCGAGAGCCAGAGAATACGGCTTGCCACACAGGTGGGAAGCAGTCTCGTTGGAGTCCTCTACATTCTCGACGAGCCGTCTATCGGGCTTCACCAGAGAGACAACAGGAGGCTGCTACAGACCCTAAAAAAGCTCCGCGATCTTGGAAACACGGTCATTGTCGTGGAGCATGATGAGGAGACAGTCCTATCGGCAGACTATGTTATTGACCTCGGCCCGGGAGCAGGTCTCCAGGGCGGCTATGTGGTTGTATGCGGGGCGCCGAAAGAGATTGCTTCCCATCCGGACTCCCTAACCGGGCAGTATCTTTCACGGAGGCTCTCCATCCCTGTGCCTGCGACTCGAAGGAAGCCTTCAGCCAAAACCCTCTTTATTGTTGGCGCAAAAGGGAACAACCTTAAGGGAATAACGGTCTCCATACCCCTGGGGACATTCACTTGCATCACGGGAGTATCAGGCTCGGGGAAGAGCACACTGATAGTGGACACTCTTTATCGCGCCCTGGCCCAGAAGCTCTACAAAGCAAGGGTTCTTCCTTTGTCATTCAGGGAAATCAAGGGGATAAACGAGATAGACAAGGTTGTTGACATAGACCAGTCTCCAATCGGCAGGACTCCACGGAGCAATCCAGTCACCTACACCAAGGCATTCGATCCCATCAGGCACCTCTTTGCCCAGGTTCCGGAATCCCGTGCGAGGGGTTATTCTCCCGGCCGTTTTAGTTTCAATGTCAAGGGCGGCAGGTGCGAGGCCTGCGGCGGAGGAGGGATGGTTAAGATGGAGATGCACTTCCTTCCCGATGTATATGTGAGATGCGATATGTGCCATGGGATGAGGTATAACAGGGACACCCTTGAGATCCGCTGGAAGGGGAAGAATATCCACGAGGTGCTTGGGATGACAGTTAAAGAAGCCATGGAGTTCTTCGGGCCAATCCCTCACATCAGGAGGATCCTTGCCACCCTCAACGATGTTGGACTGGGCTACATCACCCTGGGACAGTCTGCCACAACCCTCTCCGGCGGGGAGGCGCAGAGGATCAAGCTTTCAAGGGAGCTATCTAAGCGGGGCACGGGCAGGACGCTTTACATCCTGGACGAACCCACAACAGGGCTTCATTTTGCCGATATCCAGATGCTTCTTGGAGTCCTGAACAGGCTGGTGGACGCAGGCAATACGGTCGTTGTTATCGAGCACAACATGGAAGTCCTGAAGAGCGCAGACTACATCATTGACCTGGGGCCCGAAGGCGGTGAGAAGGGCGGGGAAGTGGTTGCCACAGGGTCGCCGGAGGAGGTGTCCAGGGCACAGCGTTCTTACACGGGCAGGTTTCTCAAGAAGGCTCTCTATCCGGGTGTAGCTGTCATGCCGTTAGCCGAGGCACTATGATACAACCAATTGAAATATTTAATCATGTCCATTTGATACCTGTACCATCCATGCCCGTCCCGCCGGCCCTGCATACAAATTCGTATATCATAGGGACAGACGAGGCGGTGATTGTTGATATTGGCTCTGACTCCAGGGAAGCCCTGAATGATATCCTGAATTATATGAGGGAGAGATTGGGGGGAGTCCGCCTCAAGTCGATCCTCATCACACATTCTCACCATGACCATTCTCTGGGGGCAGAAAGGCTTGCCAGTCTGACAGGTGCAGAGGTTCTTATCCATATTGATGAATACGATAGGATGCCTGATGTTCCCCAGAAGAGGGCATTGACCGGCGAAGAAGTCATCACCCTGGGCGGCCTCCATATGAGGGCCGTGCATACGCCAGGCCATTCCCCCGGGCATTTGTGCTGGCTGCTCGAGGAGGAGGAGCTCCTTTTCACTGGGGATCTTATCGTAGGAGAGGGGACTGTTGTCATTGCTCCGCCCGCGGGCGACATGAAGGCTTACCTTGCGTCCCTGAAGAAGCTGAAGGGCATGGAGCTAAAGGCAATATGCCCCGGTCATGGACCTATTATTCAGAGCCCTCAAGAAAAGATCCAGGAATACATTGACCACCGCCTGATGAGGGAAAGACAGGTATTGGAGGGGCTGTCTCAAGGGCTCACAACGATTGCCAAGCTTGTCGAGAGGATATATGTAGATGTCCCTCTTTTCCTCCATGAGTTTGCAGCCATGTCTGTCAGGGCTCATCTAATAAAGCTTGAAAAAGAGGGAAAGGTTGCCTCGGAGGGAGAGAGCTTTTTCCTGAAGTAATTTTCAGAGATCTATACCTGTTCCAACCCGAATCAGAGAAGAAATCGTAGGATAGATCATGGGCATCTTCCCGTTTTGATTTTCCTCCAAAGCCTTTTTTGGCTCTATCCAGAGCCCCTCTGCTGCTTCTCCTGCAAAGGGCGAGGGCTCGTGGCCTTCCGGGAGGCGGGCTGCGAAGAAACGGGTGTCAAAACGGATCGGGGAGAACTCCGGCGTGACCCAGTGGTCAATGAGCAGGAGGCTTTTTGCGGCGCAGTATAGATTTTCTTTTCTTAGTATGTCGTAGAAAGACATCTTATGCTGATGGAGCAGGCTCCTTGATTCATGAAAAAGGTTCTCACGGCCGTGGAATGGGACAATTTCCCCTTGCTCTGTCTCGGCGAGCAGGACACCGGCTTCTTCGAAGAGTTCCCTTATGCCTGCAGTCCAGAATCCCAGTGCCGTATAAGGCTCCTCTATAGGTGAATTGAGAATTTCCCCGGCTTTCTCATTTGTGAGCCCCCTTGTCCTCTCCCGGGCGATCGAGGAGCAGTCATCGCGGCTCAGGGCGCCGCCTGGAAAGGCATAGAAACCGCCAAGAAAGGCCAGATCCTCCCTCCTCTTTATCATATAGACCTTTATGCCCTTGCCGCTTCCCTGAAAAAGGACAACCGTGGATGCATATCGGGGCTTAACCGGCATAATGCCTGCACTTACTCATTTTTGATTGATGACAGGAGCATCCTTTTGAGATGCGGATCTCTCTCAAATTCTCCTAAAAATGAGGTTGTTACAACGCGGGCTCCTTCCCTTTTAACTCCTCTCTTTGTCATACATGTATGCTCTGATTCCATGATGCATGCTGCCCCTTTTGCCTTGAGATGCCTCATAAGATAGATGGGGATAAGTGCCGTGGCCCGCTCCTGAAGCTCGAGGCGATGGGTTAAGCAGTCAACAAGCATGACGATCCTGTTGAGGCCGACTATCCTGCCAGCCGGGACATAACATACATTGGCTGTGCCGCTGTAGGGGAGAAGATGGTGGGGGCACATGGAGGTAAAGCGAATCCCTTTGATCATCACAAGCTTTCCCCCGGGATCCTTCTTCGTGTGGGAGAGGATCTCTGCTGGATTCATGGAATAACCATCAAGCAGCTCTGTTCTCCATGACTCGGCAACCCTTGCAGGAATCCTCTTGATCCTCGGGATTTTCATATCAAGACCAATCCCCTCAATTAGAAGAGCAAAGGCTCTCTCCATTTTTTCTCGATCGAGAAGCTTTTTTCTGTCTGACTTCACAGGGGGATTATAGGATCGTTGACATCCTTACACAAGGTATTATCCTGAAGTAGAGACATGGCAAGGGTAATTATTGATCCAAAAAACATCTCCGGTCCAAAGGCCCTCCTAAGCCGGGAAGAGGCGAGGCATATTATGAGTGTCCTCCGACTCAGGGTAGGGGATGAAGTAGAGGCATTTGATGGAGAGGGGCGGGTTTACAGGGCCCGCATAGAGAAACTCAGCAGGGCACAGGGGATGCTTAATCTTGTTGAAAGAATAATAGCTGCCGGGGAGGAAGCGCTGTTTGTAGAGCTTTTCCTGGGGCTGGCAAAGGGTGAAAAAATGGACTTCGTCGTCCAGAAGGCCACGGAGATTGGCATCCTGTCCTTCAACGCCTTCTCTTCATCAAGGAGCATTCCCAAATGGGATTCACAGAAGGCTGGCAGCAGGCTCCAGAGATGGAGAAGAATCTCGCGCGAGGCCTGCAAGCAGTGTGGAAGGAATGTCCTGCCGGAGATCCACGGGGTGATGGACTTCCATGAGGCGCTCAAGTCTGGCCAGAGAAGCCCCAGGAGGTATATCTTCTGGGAGGAGGAAAAGGAGACCAGCCTCAAGGATATCCTGAAGTCTTCAGGTGAATCGAAACACGTCTGCTGTATGATTGGGCCAGAGGGGGGATTCTCGACGCAGGAGATAGAAGAGGCAAGGTCTGCCGGATTCATACCGGTTGGTCTTGGACAGCGGATCCTCAGGCTTGAAACCGCTGCCCTTGTGGTCCTGAGCGTCCTCCAGTACGGCCGCAGGGAGACTGGATGAAGTGCCCTTCCTGCGGATACCTGGTATTCGGAGGGGAGAAAACCTGTCCAAAATGCCGGGCAATACTCCCCGCAAGAGATGTCAACGGTATTGCCGCTGACGGGGAACCCGATAATGGTATGACCGATAATGTGCCAGCAGCGAATGAGGCAGCCGACAATAAAGAAGTCAATAATGTATTAACCGACATTGCAGATGAAATTCACGAAGATGCATTGCCTGCTGCCCCTCAGGCTCCGTCCCAGGCACAGGCAGTAGAAACCCGGCATCAGCCCGCAGAGAGATGGCAGGGTGATTGGGACCGGATCGCAGCATCGGTTGTCAGGAAGCACGGCCTGCCCCGCCGTGCCCCGCCTGGAAGAAAAGCGGTCGCCCATCTGATCGATCACTCGATTGTTGTAATATCAACCGCAGCGCTGTCTTTTCTTATCATTGCCCTTTTTGGAGAGGACCCCAGAAATGTCTCTCCGATGAGCGCCGTTATTCCCTTGATAGTGTTTGTTTTCCTGATTGACGCTGTGTATTTCACCTTCTTCAATGCAATGGCATCCCAGACGCCCGGGAAGATACTCCTCGGCCTCAGGCTGGTCAGCGACGATGGCTCGCCCTGCACATTTTCCTGTGCCCTAATCCGATGGGCCGTTTCGTTTGTCCTTGCGCTTCCCCTGGGTATTGGTCTATTATTTGGTCTGCAGGATAAGATGACAAAAAGCTATGTATCGGAAAAACTTTAAATATCTTCTTCTGATCTGGTCCTCTCTAACGATGGTCCTGTTGTCAGAGGGAGCCAGTGCCCAGGAGCTTGAGAAGCTCCTATCTAAAGGAGAGCTTGTCGTCATTGAGAGACCGGATGAATCAGGAAGGCAGTTTGTGACCGGCATGGTGCTTATAGAGGCACCAATTGACAGAGTCTGGGATGTTGTCACAGACTTTGATCACTATGATGACTTTATGCCCCAGACAAACGGGGTCAAGACCCTCAAGAAGACCGGGGACATTGTGGATGTAGATTATAATCTCAAATTCCGTTTCTCAATCGTTTCAACTAAGATCCACTATATTATGCAGCACAAACTCAGCAGGCCCAAAAAGATAACTGCAAAGGTCCTGAAGGGGGATTTCAAGAATATGGAGGCGGATTGGGAGTTCTATCCTGCAAAAGACGGGAAGGCAACCGTTGCCTCCTATCGCCACTACTCTGACCTCACATCCCTTGGTGTCATTGTGAAATACCTTCTATCTGAGCAGCCCCAGCTCGGAACAGCCATCTCGGTGTCAACATCCGCCCTTGTTGTAAAGTCTGTGAAGGCCAGGGCTGAGGCCCCGCCAGAAGAATAAGGATACTTAAATCACTGATCCAGGAGCTCCAGGCCGTATGCTCCGGCAGGAACAAGCAGCCTGCCATGGGGGCTTACAGGGGTCGCTGAGCTCACAGTGGCAGGGAAAACATGCTTCAGGGAAAGATCATTAAGACTCAAGGCAGTCCACAAGTAAGACATCTCCCAGTCAGTCCATGCATACTGAGACACATACATCTCCCTCTGCCTGGCTGGATTGGTAAAGGGCCCTGTGCTGAGGAATAAATATCCTCCCTCTATGCCGGCTATGTTCCACAATCCTGCAGAAAGGGTCTTGCTCCTGATAATAGCGGGATTGAAAACATCGGTAATGTCTATAACCGAAAGGGTGGGCGGCGTCCCAAGTTGTTCATAGTAATAGTAATATTCGTAATAGGGATATTCCTGTGATAGTGATACGGCTTTATTGTCCGTGAAGGCGAGGGATGGATACCCGTTTAATCGGACCCTTCCGCCTCGCTTGATTTTTCCATCTCCAAGCTCAACCCCTCCAAGGTAATAATCGCTGCCCTCGATCTCAATGGTGATGACCCGTTTTTCATCCTCAGAGACATATACGGGCCAGCCGGGCACATTGAATTTCGTGAGGGTTGGCAGGGATGGATTGGATATGTCAAGCACGGCGAGGTATGGTTTATATGTATCGAAATTGGATTCGAACTCAGTGAGGTAGATCCTTTTGTTTCTTACAGCGATAATGTTTTGGAATGATGTATATGAATAGTTTTCGTAGTTATACGATGCTCCGAGGGATATGAATTTATTTGGGGCCCAGGTGTTCCTGTCAATCAGGAGGACGCCATCGCTTCCATAAAGCCCAAGATAATCGCCGGAAAGCGGGATATGCTTTTGAGGGAAAAAGTCGTTGTCTGCAAACCTGAAACATGCCCGGACAGAGGGTATGCCTGTTTCCGGAAGGGAGAGTGAGGAAAATGATAGATTCGAAGAATATGGATAAATGGAGAGAGGTATAACATCATTCGTATAGGATGTGCTGCTCCCCACTGCAAGGATGCCTGACTCATCGAGCCTTAGGTAGCCTTCTCCATTGATCCTCAGCCTGGCTGTTGGGATGAGCGCCTTTGTGTCCATTTTGACGACTTCCCACCAATCGTTTTCATCCTCAATGATGCCGAAGCGTCCCCCGGATTCGCTGTTGACCTGGAGGCTCATGGCTGGCCTCAGGGTCCTCATGATAGAGATGCTCCTTGGATGGCTCCGGTTCTCTATATCTGCAATCTGAAAGGACCTCTGGGAGAGGACATATAGGTCGCCGTTTTGGATAAATGGTCTTTCAACAGTGCCGATGCTCGAGAGAGAACCCCTCAGGGTCAGATCATTTGTTGTGAGATCAATAAGGCTCACTGCATCCTCCACCCTTCGGCCCCACCACCACCATCCGTTGAGATCTGTGTAAGGAAGCATGATCAACCCCATGTCCGGCAACACCTTGAATGCCTTGAAATCAGCAAAGCCATACGAGGTAGAGCTCCTGTTTCCTATGGATACAGAGTCGAGACGCGAAGGACTTGATGGCTTGCTAACATCAAAGAGTGACACAGAAACTTTTCTTTCCCAATCTGTGTCGTCGATGCCGAGTGTAACAAGGCGGTCTCCGAGCGGCTCAATGTACTGAGACCAGCCTGGAATGACAAGCTCTCCCGAGATTGCCGGTTTCTTCGGATTACTGAGATCGATCACAAAGAGGGGGTCAAGTCTCGTGGGCCTCATATATGTCACAATGTAGGCCCTTTTTCCATCGAACCGTGTGGCATACAGGTTCTCTCTCCAGCCGACGGATAATTGCGAAAGGAGGGCTGGTGAAGAGGGGTTGGAAACATCATAGATATAAAGGGTTGAGGCAGGGCTCCTCCAACCGCCAGTAATGATGCGAAATGTTCCTTCGTAGTAATCCATCTTGAACCTGTCCAGGACATATCCGTCCATCTTCATTGAGCCTTTTAAGGAAATAGAGCCGTTTGGATCCGAGATGTCCAGGATCAATACGGTTGTATGGTTCTGGCTGTCCGGAACAGTAACAAAAAGCAGGTCTGGAGTGATGTAAATATGGACATAAGCGAGCATAAGTTCGTCCTGGGAATACGGGACATCCTGGGCTATGCGGGAAATATTCTTAATGGTTGAGCGGCTGGAGAAATCAAATGACGAGATGAAAAGCTGTGTTGGAGTGAAGGTTATTGTATAGAGGACATTTCCTACAATGCGTGACTCTATGAGCTGGCCCTCAAGGTTGAAGGACTGGATTATGTCCATCTGCTCAGGATTTGCCGTGTCAAGGAAGACAGCCTTGCTCTGAAGAAACTCCTGGAATAGTGTGCCAACGCTCATGGCCTGGCCCTTCATATTCTCGGAAAGAAGAAAATCATAGTAGGTCATCGGCTCAAATCCAACAGATGTCACGATTGCCATGCCATCCTTCATATAAAGCTCGTTTGGATATCCCTGGATATAGATCCCATTGACAAAATGGGACTTTTTGTCCTCATCCACCCTCATGACATTGAGGCCCTTGAGCTTATTCAGGGCAAAGAGGAGGTTGCCGTCCATTTTGTATATATCAGGTTCCATTACGGTCCTTTTTTCTGCTTGTTCCCCGCCTTTGGTAGATTCTGTGGCCATAAATATCACCCCACCATACAACCATGGCAGGGTTTCACTATTTACATTGTAATAATACGACCCTGTAGTAAAGCCGTAATCATAGGCCGTTTCTTCAGGCGTTATAGCTTTTGGAAAATCCACGAGATTTTTGCATTCATCTATTAAAACAGTGTTTTCAGGTGGCGCGCCATAGGAGAGATATTTTGACCATCCAGGTGTGGACGACCTGGTGATAATGGCATTTTGAGAGAAATATGGGGGGGATTGAGAGGGGAATTTTCCCCTTGTGCATTCAAAGAAGGCGAGAATAACGCTCAGGATACCCGCTGAAAGGGCCAAGCTTTTATATGGCTTCATATTAACCTCCTTGCATTGCCTACTTAAAAATATGACTTCTAATAAAGCATTCGGTTACATCAGGGATTATGTCGCCTGCATGTGGGTTTCCGCCTGATTTCTGCGACCATATGGGGCAGCTCAGGGAGGATGATCTTCTTCATGGCAAGCCTCACGGCATTGAGAGACCCTGGGACAGAGATGATCACCTTGCCCTTGACGATCCCGGCAGTTGACCGGCTCATAATGGCAGCCGTCCCTATTTCCTGATAGCTCAACCAACGAAAGAGCTCTCCGAATCCGGGTAGCTTTTTATCCATTATTCCCTCTATTGCGTCAAAGGTAGAGTCCCTGGAAGATATCCCTGTCCCACCGTTGATAATAAATGCGTGAAGGTCTTTTCTTCGGGCCTCGCGCCTTATCAGGCGCCTGATATCCGAAGGCTCGTCCTTCAGGATGGAATAGCCGGCCAAAGTGTGGCCTGCATCCTTAAGCATCCTGATAATGGCCTTGCCGCTTTCATCTGTTCCCTCTGTGCGTGTGTCGCTGGCCGTAATGACATAGCAGGATAAACTGCGCAATGCACTTGCTTTGTGTTCTTTCACTCCCATTGTTTTTATTGTTGGTTCATTATAGGGAAGAATCAAGCCCCCTCATTATACCGCGGACGAGGACGGTTGCGGTTTCTCCGTGCGGAACGATTTGAGGTGCAGTATAAACCCCGAGCCAGTCCTCAGGATTTCCCAGGGCAAGGATCCCCTCCAGGGAATAGACCTGGATCTCTTTGATCCCTCCAAGCATGGTTGCACCGAAATCCCTGTGAAGGAGACCGGGCCTGGTGTAGACAAGAACTTGGTTTTCTGCCACACCCCCTGGACCAACCACGCCCAGGGCAATTCCGCCCCTGTCCCCAAAGTATTTTCTTGCATCTTTGGCATAGGAATAGACAAGGTCAGCACCAACCGGGTCGGAGACATAAGTTTGAAATGTTGAGAGATATGCCATGAAGGAGATATTGTCCCAATCAAGACCGGAGCAGGGGATGTCCAATGCATCCTGAATACCTTCGTCCCCGTCCTCAAGGTCATCAAGGACCATGGGATATGTAACAGCCAGAACCTTCCATCCACGACCATGAAGCATGGAGATGAGGTTTTTGAATTTTTCCTTGCTTTCTTCATAAGCTGTAGGATCAATATGGCTTTTTAGGATGGCTAATGCCTCGGAGATCTGCGTATGCGCAAGAAGTTCGGAAAATTCCTGGGTGTATTCAAAGGAGGGCTCCAGGTCCACAACAATCCACGAGACACCCAGAGATTCTGTGTCTGACCAATCAACAAAATTCATCACTGCAATGGTGAATTCATCCACATTTTCTTCATTGGGCCAGTATCCCATTTCATATGGAAGGAGTATCCATGCCCTCACACCAACCCCCTTGGCCCTGGCGCTTAATAAGAGGCTCTTGAGTGATGGATCTCCGATCTTCCAAGAGGGGATGGCAACATAAATATCTGTCTGGGTTTTCATGAGCAGAGGGAGCACTTTTTCCACCTCATCATAGCAATTGAAATCAGGATTGCATTCCCCTGCATACAGGGCCTGGTGCCAGGGCCGGACAGGTGAAGCATCCTGCCGGCATCCAAAGAATATGATAAGTGCGAGCGCAGAGATATAAACCGTCTTCATAAATTCTTTGACCATTAACTTATCACAGGATAAGTATGTGTCAACCCCATTGAATGCTCACTATAGAGACATTTGGATCTTGATACATGCTTGAGGATGGGGTAAATTCTGATCTGCTTTGTTGGAGAATTTTTGATGGGGTGACGAACCGTCTCATAGGGTTTGGCATTGGTCTTGAATTATCTAAGAATGTGGCCGTTCACCCGGGTGTAAAGAAGCGTTAGGGACAATTAATAATCTGCTGTGGTAGCGTATTTCAGGTCCCGATTGACGGAGTCGTAATAGCTCATATGCGGGTTTCCATCGGCATCTACAATAATGGAGGTATAAGGTCCAGATTGCGAAATAGATAGTTCCACTATTGATGTGGTCCAGCTTCCGGTGATATTGCTTGCGTACTTTATATCTGTCCCCATCCTGTAACATATATGTGCGAAACCAGCGGTATCAACTGCAAGAGAAGGAGTGTCAGAATCCCATGCATCAACCACGATGGTTTCCCAGGCCCCGGATTTGTTTGAAGCATATTTCAACTCTCCGGTGGAGCTTATATAACTGATATGCACCTTTCCCAATGAATCCACTCCAATTGAGCTTCCATCCCATGCTGAGGCATTTGTATCAACCACGGTCGTCACCCAGTTTCCTAATACATTGGATGCATAGACGACGGCATAGTCATAAGATGAACGGAACATCAGGTAGCTTATGTGGGCATATCCATTGGAATCAACTGCCAGGTCCCTTCTGGCCGCCGGAGCTATCTGGTTTATTGTAGAGATGGTCCAGCTGCCTGATGAATTGTTCGCGTAGTTGATTGAATGCACATCGGTATCTTCAAATATAATATGAAGGTGATCAAAAGCGTCTAATACCATGATACTTTCATATCCGGAAGATGCTATTGTCTCTGTCACCCATTCACCTAATGTATATGTCATATGTTGCACCTTTATATCGTATCCGGCGTAATCATCATAGACGATGTGTATATTATTGTTGGAATCTATCTGGAGGGAGGAACTATCTCCACGACTGACGAGAGGAAAGACATTCCACTTTCCAGAGGACATCGAGGCATATTTTATGCCAGAATAATGTAATTGTTTATCAAGATAGGCAGTATAGCTAATGGAGGGTTTTCCATTTCCATCGAGGTCAATTGACGGGGATATTCCGGCATTTCCTGCAATATCAACAATGCCCATCAGCCATGTTCCCGAGCCGTTCGTGGAGTACATCAAGCTGAATTCATCTTCGATCCACCACTTCAGTGAGGCGATGTGGGTTGTCCCGTCCGACCCCACGGCAAGGGATGTTTCAATGTCGCTTTTCCCTACCACCGCGGTTATCCAGGCTCCAGTGGAGTTGGATGCATATCTCAGCTCTTCATTCCCGTATCCCCCTGCGATGTAACTTATGTGGACCCGGTCCTGGGCATCGGCAAAGATCGATGAATATCGCCCTGGAGAACCTGATGAATCCACGACGGTTGTTATCCATTCGCCAGATGAATTGGCAATATATTTGAGGTCTCCTTCAGAAGAGTCATAATAACTTATGTGGGTTTTTCCCTGTGAATCAATTGCAAGAGAAGGGTGAGCAAACCAATCTGCGTTTTCATAAAGAACGACCGAATTCCACATTCCTGAGACATTTGTCATATATTTCATTTGATCTCTTACCAAATCAGTGTACACGATATGGACCTTCCCATCTTTATCAACTCCTATAGATGTGTGGGCCAAATTATAACTGACACCGCCTGATTCCAGAGCTGTAATGTTCCACATTCCGGAAGCATTGG
>Ga0315310_10000773_pt1 | contig 20380 bp, 27 predicted proteins | sample TDP5_MG_FD_203630 | JGI IMG/M metagenome (GOLD analysis project Ga0315310, IMG submission 203630) | Freshwater sediment microbial communities from Lake Towuti, South Sulawesi, Indonesia - TDP5 | ecosystem: Environmental > Aquatic > Freshwater > Lake > Sediment | place: Indonesia: South Sulawesi... | reverse complement strand
ATTAGACGCAACCACAAACGATGACGTTGACAAGGTTAGGCCACTTCTGTACACTGCAGGCGAAAACATCGCCATGTCTGCTGACGTTTCAGATGGAGAACTTTACTTTGAAATGGCTGTCACATCGATGAATGTCTACGAGAGCTTGATGCCGTACGCAGAGAACTCCTCGCAATTCATCAGAATCATTAACCCAGCTGCTGTTGAGATGATTAGAATTATGGCCAACAAGATTGGCGACACCGTGGGTTTGCTTATTGATGAGGAAATAGAGCTAACCAGACGAGAAGGAACCGACCCTATACAACTATTAAAAGAGAAAGGTATTCTTGACCAAGTAATCAGCGGGTTAGCCGACGTTCGGAACCAGGCCGGGCAGATTTATGATTTTACTCCAAAATTCCAATAGATTCATGTAAACGATCGTGTGTGGGGCTTAATTTTCAAGCCTTTGAAAACTCAATTGTTATTAATGCTCAATTACTCTCTTGTCTCTCTTCTTAATTCATTGAGATGGCGATTTATCCTTAAAATGCATTAATGTCGCTTGAATGCGCGCTTTCTTAAGAAGAAAGACGTTTCTGCATAGAATTTCTATGCACAAGAAAATCAACGGTGTTTAGGGCAGGTCTGGCGAAGGTTCAGAAGTCTGTTGAGCGGTGGAGATTCTCCCGCAATGTGAAGTCTAACTTCCGATTTCTACTTTCTCCAATAAATGATTGATTAATCACATGCTTTAAAAAGACTGACACAAGACTGTTCTGTTGTCGTTTACCGATTGATTTATAGCTTATTGAACTTGTCTTGTTTACTTGCCTTTCTCAAACAGCAAGTAATGATTGACGAAAGCTGTCGCCATGGCTACATTTCCGACTGCTTGGTGGGTGTGAAGACGCCATCCGTTTTTCTGCCATTCTTTAATTGTCCTTCCGACATCTTTGTGATGTTTGACTTCCACACATTCATACTCTTTCAACTTAACTATCACCCCCTTTCCCGTTGCCACAATTCTGATAATCTATTTCAATTCAGCTATAACTTTTCTGCAAAACAGAATTGTTGGGTTTGGGATAGAAATTCTATCCAACCAACTTCGATAGCGTTAATGCGATGTGCGGGTGAGCTAACGTCTGCTCAAGTCCATTACTACGGCGCCTAGCACAATTGCGACGAGACCCACAACGAACTCGAATCCTCGATTCATGTTTTCAGCAAACATGAAAGAAGTTTCCGCAACTGTGCCAACCACACCTTCAGCCATCATAAGAGCACCTAGGACAACCACTATTAGGCCTGCAATTAATCCGCTCGCTCTCATTTGACCGACTTTTATTGTCATTTCATCACCTCTTCTCCGTTCCCACAACTCAGCCTAGTTCTTTCGATCCAGCTATAAAATTTCCGCAAATTGTGTGTGTGGGCATAGAATTTCTATCCCAAACCCAAACGTGCACGTACGCCTGCGTGTGCATGCGGTTGGTCGGTCACTCTCTCTCGGTAGCGCGCTATCGCCATCATCGCTCAAGTCCAAATACACATTTGTTTCTGGCATAGAAGTCACGTTCACAAGGCATTTAACGGCAACACGCAACATACGATACCAATTTGCATTTGAAGGGAGAAGGGAGAAGGGAGGTGAAAAGAATGAGAAGAAAAACTCTTTTGGTTTCTGTGTTGTTTTTGCTGCTGCTTTTCGCCGTGCTGCCGCTAATTCCTCTTCCAAGTAATGCAGACATAACGTTCGGATACTCTGCTACCATTTGGAGTTGGGACTACATTTACGGATGGCAGATACATGTACCCATCACTCTGAATGGTGCCCCGACAGGCTACAACACTCCTCACACATTCGACGGCCTGATCGGAACCAACACTTTCACGGTTCCAAGCACCAATTCAGCGGATCATCCGTTTAGCGATTGGAGCACAGACTGGACGGACGAAACCATAACGGTCACTTGGGCTGGAACGTACACCGCACGCTATCGAGCAGGATACGCCGTTACCATTTGGAGTTGGTGCGCCTCTGAAAGCCAGGGATGGATCTCTAGACCCATTACTATGGATGGTGTCTCGACAGGCTACAGCACTCCTCACACCTTTACGGGTTTGACTGGATACCACACTTTCACAGCTCCAAATACCGATGCGTTGGGTCACGCGTTTTATGATTGGAATATGGGCCTGGCAGCTAGAACATTGACGATCAACTCGGCTGGAGTGTTTACTGCAAGCTATAAATTGGTCGCTGGTGCGTTGACTGTTACTTCTCCAAACGGTGGAGAGAGCTGGAGGCATGGCACTACCCACAAGCTAACGTGGTCTTCTAGTGGCAATCCAGGAGCCTACGTTAAGATCGAGTTGATGAAGAGTGGAGTGGTCAACAGAGTAATCACGTCAAGTACGCTTAACGATGGATCATACAGCTGGGCGATACCGTCGACGCAGACTCTTGGAACCAACTATAGAATCAGGATAACTAGCACCTTTAAATCTTCAATCACTGATTCTAGCAACAGCAACTTCGCCATCATCACATAACCCCACTTCAAACCTGTGCACAAAACTCTCCTTTTTTCCTACAGCAAGTTTGAGCGCGCGCTATCCCAAACCCAAACAAAGGCAATACGACGACGGAGACGGCGCGAAAGATTTGGGTTTGCAAATTAATTCAAAAAAAGGGGAGGTTATGGCTTCATGTCATTCCGCTAAGCTATCGGTAATCTTCTGCGTCTACTTTCATCATCGGATAGACGCCTTCAAGGGGTATTGGAACTTTTGCTAGTACTCTGCGGACTTCCTCGGCGTTTGTGGCGTTCCATTCACAAAGTATCTTAACTATCTTGCCCTCTTTGTTACATTGAGCCCAAGCACCTACCCAATAGGCGTCAACCGTAGAGTTTGCCTTCGCCAATTTACCTGCAGGAGCGGCTTCTTCAAGTGTTACGGGAGCCGGTAATGGGTGGACTGCCAAAAACTTCGGCATACAATCACCTGTTCTGGAATATATGCAGTTCAAATATTAAACTATCGGGACATTGGTGCGCGCAAAACTCGAGAAACAAAGCGACGGAACCCTGTAATTTTCTCCTTGATTTGAGCCTTCTTCTTCATGGTTGGGACAGAATTTCTATGTTTGGGTTTGGGATAGAAATTCTATCCCCAAACCCGACCCTTTGCCTACGTTTACACACTAGAAACAGAGAGACAGAAACTAGACGCACCTATCTAAACATCTTAATTAAAGGTTCGAATTTCGCGCGCGATAGTGCATCCTTAAGGCGCTTTGAGGTTCACAATTTGTATAGAAGTATCATCCATAAGGGATAATAAGGGAGTTAAGCGGCAGTAGAGTTGGAAGGAGAGAAAAATGAAGAAAGCTCTTATGGGTTTAGTAGCTGTTGCGTTCGTAGCTCTAATGATTGGCAACGTATACGCAGCCATTCCCGCGCCAACTTTCTGCGGCTGTCTCTGTCGCGGATTTACACCAGGTTTCTGGAAGCACAACATCCAAGTCCGCCTTGGGCTTACTCATGGAGCATACAGTGCCTTCGAAGGCGGCCCGAAAGACGGGATCAAACTAACCGATGCAATGATGGATAGTTTCCTAGCAGCCATTCGAGCCAAACCTGGTATGTCCGGATTTACCTTTAAGCAAGCACTCGCATATTTGGAACTTCAAGGATGGAGCGCGGACCGAACTAACACCGCCAACTGGTTCAACTGGGCCGCAGGCTACGGTCCATTCTAAGATTAGGACTAGACGCAAAAACAAAGAACAGCTTAACCATAAGCTCCCTCTTTCTTTTTTTGGGTTTGGCTCTGTCTTGTTTGTGATGGTTATGTGTATGAGTTGACAGTGTGTGCCGATGAGTAGAAGTAAGGGAGAAGAGAGGGTTAGAAGAAGAAAAAGATAGAATTTTTATCCCATACACAGATTGCATCTTGGCGAGCATGTGGCGCTCAGAGAATTATACTAAGAACCATCATTATTACGCCAACAAAGACCAACAATTCACCGATTCTTATTCTGTATCTGAAAAATGGGTTACTTCTGTTAACAACCCCTGTTGCTCTTAATATCAGAATCAAGCCCGCTACTATAAGCATGAAACCAACAACTGGGAATAACCCAGCTAGCATAGGCATTCAAAACATGAACTCTTATAACCTCACTTAAGATTTTTTATTCCGGTTGGTTGGATAGAAATTATATCCCAAACCCAAACCCGAACGCACGTATTTACATATAGACAATAAGAGACCAAAGTTTCACAAGTCTCTTATATAACGTCAGATGTAGCGTGTGGTACTGAAATCTTGGGAGAAAGGAGAATGAAAGAGAAAATCATGCCTTTTGTCACCGTTGCCATGCTAATATCCCTAATGCTATTCTCTTGCCAACTTACTATCACTCAAGCTTCCCCGAGTGCCCCACCACTTTGGTACCAAGTGAATCAGAATGGATTTGGTCAACCCGGGACATATTCTGGCCCTGAACTATTCGTTTTTGGTCAAAACCTCTACGCATATGCGAGCGGTAACGAGTATGGTCTATTCCGGATGCTAAGTGCCGTAGATCGAGTCTGGGAAGAATTATTTACTCCAGTTAACACTGGTGTAGCATTCCAGCCTCTTGGCAGCTACTTATACGCGTACGATTTTTCGAATAAACAACTCTGGTGGATAAAAGAAGGTGAAAGCTTCATCAGTGGGAACTGGAAGCAGGTTACCTCAAATGGGTTACCCGGTGGCGTAAGCCCGGTGCCTATGACTGATTTCAATAGTAAGCTCTACGGCGTCTATTATACGTCATCTGGCACCTTTGAGATCTGGAGGTCCGTTGATATTGGCAAGACTGTAATGAACTGGGAGAGGGTGGTGCAAAACTCCTTCGGCGATTCTACCAATAACCAAGGAGTTGACATCATGGCGGTCTTCAACAACCATATCTACGCAGGTACAATGACCCGAACGGGAGTATTCGGTTCTTATTTGGGATTTGGCGATGGAGTTGAAATCTGGGAGAGTTCTAGTGGAGATTTGGGAACTTGGACTCAAGTAAACTATGATGGCTTTGGCACTGAAATGACCGATCCAATATCGGGTGATACCTTCCGCACTAACCAGGATATTGGTTCCTGGGCTGTCTACAAGGCTTCCAATCAGCAACAGGAGTATTTGTACATCGGAACACTGGCCCATTTTGGGGCTCAGATTTGGCGGTATGACGGAACAGGAAAGAGCGGATGGACAGACGTGTCTCCAAGTTGGGCATTCGACCCAGTTTTTGCATCGAACACCAAGCGTTTTACTGACATGGGCGTCTTTCAGGGCAGCCTTTACGTAACAGAAGGCTATCCCAGTGCAATGCTTGACAAGTATGATGGAACGAATTGGTCCATCGAAGTGGGCGAGACCGAGCCTCCATTTGCCTCGGTAAATAGGGGCTTAGTGTCTCTTGCTGTACTCGAAAACAAACTCTATGTAGGTCCCATCAGTCAGGAAGGATGCATTGAAGGTGATCAGGTGTGGGGATATCCATTTGTCTTTGATATCGCTATCACCGACGTCAAGGCCTCACCGACCACCGTGATCGTTGGAAATCCAGTTTCTGTTGAAGTGAAAGTTCTCAACGAAGGCACCGATCAGCAAACCTTTGACGTAAACACGTACTATGACAGCACCCTTATCGGAACGATGAGCGTAACCCTTTCGTCAGGAGCCAGCACAACCTTAACGTTCACTTGGGACACGACGAGCGCTTCTCCAGGAACCTACACCATAAGGGCTGAAGTGCCCCCTGTCACAGGAGAAACCCACATCGCTGACAACGTATTCATCGACGGAAAGGTCACCATCACCCCAGTCCCAGTTTACGTTGACATTAAGCCTTGTTCTTGGCCGAACCCAATAAAGGTCGGCAGCAGGGGCACGTTTGCAGTTGCTATTTGCGGCACCGAAGACTTTGATGTAACCACAATAGACCCCGCAACCGTCAAATTATACATTGCAGGAATCGCACAGGGAGTCTCTCCGATCCGATGGAGCTATCGAGACGTTGCAACTCCGTACATTGGATCGCCTGGCGGCGGCCACGCCCTGAACGGGGACGGCTATCTAGACATTGTGTTTCACTTCGACACTCAAACAGTGGTGACAAAACTCGGCTTAGCCGGACATGTGGGAGAAACCATTCCTCTAATCATCAAAGGCAACCTCTACCCGGCAGCAAAGGGACTGCCAATCCAAGGCCAAGACTACGTTTGGATACTAAAGAAATAGACCATTGAACGTGAAGGTCTTTCCGCAATCTCCCCTTTTTTTCTGGTATTTGACAAGCAGCACGAGGCAGTCAGAGAAAGGAATCCTTGAATTGAAATCGGAGATAGAGACAAGTAAATCATTATTTCCTCCAATTCTCGCGCGCTGGTCTAAATGAGGCATAAAGCAATAGAGCAACTATGTGCTCATAATAATTCCTACAAATAAGATGAAAAAGACCTGCATGGTCGCTAAGAGAGCTCATCCAACAAGTACATAGAGAGCCATCTCTTCAAACAGCACAATCAAACTTCACCTACAAAGAACGTATGTAATAGGAATATTTTTTTCCTGGGGGCAAAACAGCATGAAGCAGACTCGGCTCAGCAAACAGAGCGCTACGACTCCTGCTCAACAATGCTGTTAGATGACGTTTCTGGACCAGGGATCTCTGTGATATACGTCTCTTCCGTCACTTCCTCTGGATCAGCGGTCGGCAGGACTTCTGAAAAAACGTTCTGTCCCCGCTTTCTCGCTTTCAGTTTCTCCTCTTCGAATCTGTAGCTCTCTCTTAATGCGTTGCTGTACCAAGCCCTTTGCGCGCCGTAGTAGAGTCCTAAAACTATCCCGGCCAGCATTATCGTGACGCCTAGAAGCGTGAACGCCAACCCCAAGAATTCATAGGGAGAAGACCCGAGCTGATAAGGAAATATGAGAAACCACTGAGGCCTCTGCACCGTCATGAGAGTTAGAAGAATTCCCCCGACCAGGAAGACAGAGCCAAGAATAGCCGTCAGAAGACCCACGGTCTCGTTGTGGCGAGACTCCTCTGCCCTCTCATGAAGGTAATAAGAGAGACTCAACATAGCTGAAACCGCCTCCATCTGAACTTGAGGCAGAATTGAAAAGTAAGTTTTGCGACTTCCTGTTCAATAGGTGAGATCTTGATTGTTACACCACATTGCCGTGCGAACTGTATCTGCGTAGAACAACAGGACAATCCTATTTATTACGTGTTAATACTCAATACTAGATAAGGGTTCAAAAATGCATATCGAAAACGCAGTCGTAGAGACGCAAGTGCAAGAGCAAAGACAGAAAAGGGAACCAGAGAAGGCCCCGGAACGAACAGCTCTGAAGGCTATCTTCATCAAGAAAGGCCAACACACACTAGCCAACAGTCTGGTCCTGCCATCCCTCGACGTGTGCCTGCTCGGAGAACAAGGAACAGTTCTAGCTCCACAACCAAACGTTCTGCCAATCCTCGGAGTAGGAAACAAAGACGTAAAATGCCGCAAGTGCGGCTACACACTAGCCATGAAAATAAAAAGACCCCAGCTGCAGAACCTCGCCATCAAATGCCCAGCCTGCGGCCACGTGAACGAACTCTAACACATAAAAAGAGGAGGAACCACATGCCCATAGGCAACACAGAATTCCAAAGCGGGAAGCGCCAAAGCGAAGTCGAAGACGAAATATCTGCCTTTCTGAACGAACGCAAGGAAATGGCGTTCACATCTGAGGAAATAATGGCAGGGGTGAATTTTCACACAAACTTCAACACTCCTGAAACCACAAGAATATCAACCTTCAACGTAGCCGACTTCATAGCCCTACTCTACGAGATGGTTAGGCAAGGAAAAGTAAGAACAAAAATGGTTGAGGGACAGATGTTCTTCGCGGCAGAAAGACGCGTCGCCGCGTGCCCCAAATGCGGAACAGAAGTCGCCAAGCCAAAAAAGACCTGGAAAATGACTGGACGACCAGACAAAAAAGGCCGAAGGCTAACACTCCAGATAGGCCTCTTCGAGTGTCCCAAACACGGAAACTTCAGAACCGCCTTAAGCAAGGAGAGGACTTAGCACCACAGAAAATGCGCAAGCAGCTCAGATCACAGATTCAAGATCCGAAATCAATAGCCTAAAACCGAAGGAAACCGTAAGCTAGAACTCAGTCCCTATCTTTCGTTTACCATTCTTCATCCGAATATGACCAGCAAGCATAAGCGGAAGCATTTTGACTGCCTCAACTTCTCTTCACTGAATTTTTCTTCACAAAAAGCCATTTAACACCCGAAACAAACTTCATCTCTTGGAGGTCTACCCTTTGAACGAAAAAGGAGAGGAAGAAACCTACTCCGTAATCTTCGCCTCACTTAAACATCCTGTGAGAAGAAAAATACTCAGACTCCTAACCCAAGACTCCAAAACATTCACCGAAATCCTAAGCCAGGTCGACGTAGACAGTTCACACCTGAGTTATCATCTGGAAAGCTTGAAAGAACTCGTAAAAAAAGAAGAAAACAAGTACATGCTCTCAGATTTCGGCAAAGCCGCAGCCTCACTCATGTCACACGTAGAAGAACCTGAAAAACATGGCTCAGCATTGAAGAAGTCATTGCTTGAACTGCGGCCAAAATGGCTCTTCATAATCATGCTCGGCATCCTAGTTTTGTCCATAGCAGCAAACATGCTAATGCAATCAGCCAACAACCAGCTCACCGCCACATTCGTCGAAACGAGATACCGGTTTGCAACGGAAGTTTCGGACTCTGTGAGAGGCCTCTCCGCAACGTACACTGCCTACGGCTGGGGACCAGAACTAACCTTTTGGAACCAAGAAGCGCGTACACCAACCTCAGCCTTTGGGACATCAGCTTCCACCAACTCAGGACACATGCAGGTTCAGGTCACCTAGCAATACTTCAACTAACCAGACTTGATCCAGTCAACACTAAATACTACCGAAAGGTTGACGATTTTTTTCTCAGCTTCGCCAACTTCACTGAAGCAATGCTAAGACTAACTGGTGACAACAAAACCGCGGACGCCCTTGATTTTACATTCAGACTCTTCGATGCCGTAAGAGACGAACCCTACGCACTCAGCGAATACTTCGGGAACGCATTCATCTACTTGAATCAGGTAGATGAATACGGCCTTCAACAGGCCTCTGAACTGGCAACGCCCATTGCCAACGTTGTCAAATCAATCATACAGCAAGTTTATGAGAAATTCCCTTGGCTATCACTTTCTTGGTAGTGGTCAGCGCCATTCTGGTCAGGTGACCTCAGCCGGCCTAGTCATAGGCATCGCAGCAAGCCTATTCAACATAGTTGTGGCAGTCCTCAGGCTCTACATCGAGCCTCTACCTAAGACAAGCTCACAACTGTGATGAGTTGAAGGCTCACCGATTCGAAAACGGATTAAATCACGAGGGAAAGAATGAAGATGGATTTTGGTCAGCAACCGTTCTCTATCATCACAGCCGGGAACTGCTCAAATCCCTGCTCACTTTCATCATCCGCACATTAATATCAACTTCTAAAAGCACAGCTAGACCATAAAACCCAAAGCCAATGCTTCGTTAAGTCTCAGGTTCGCACAGTCTAAACAGTCAAATCCATTCGCATATATGCTTTTTCGTCCCAGCATAGTCATAGTCTGAGAGAAGTGAACATGCAATTATGCCTTAGCTGGTCCTGCTCTGCTCTCTCCAAATCCTCAGTATCAGAACCGTGCAGACGACCGCGACTAAAGTGATCGCGCCGCCCAAAAGCATGAAGAAGGCAACAACCGCGGATGGAAACACCAGCTCGAGGTCAACGTTCACGGTTTGTCCCGACGTAGTCGCGGTTTCCGAAGTTCCCTCTGGATTAATGGCCCTTTCTGCAATCATCAGATCGGCTCTAATCCAGCTCGGACTGCCCTCAAACTTCAGGACGGTGAGCCACGCCATCTCATTGAACAGCTTTCCGATTCTGAGGTCGATCTTCGACAACTCACCCTTCGAAACCACAAACTCAATCGGCTTGAAACCCTCTGGAAACTGATAAAACACTTTCTGCAATGGAGAGTAATCCTTTTCCACCTTGCCGTTGGTCAACAAGAAAAGCGTGATCTTCGTGTCTCCTGGAACCGGGCTTGTGATGACCAATGGGTAGTAAAGAAAATCTGACTCAAACCGGTACAGTATCGGATCAACGCTTCTGACGTCGGGCAAAACTTCCACAAGATCCAAGACATAATAGCGGTAGCCTCGACCCATGTAATCCTCCACGACGGGTCCAAAATCTCCCAGCGAAAAATCCTGCGCCAGGTTACCGGCTCTGAGAATGCCCTCAACCCAGTCAACCAACTCAGCCGCATCTGCAGCCTTAACAACGGTGATGTTGTGGGCGCCTATTTGCTCGTGAAAAACGACCTGAACGCTTGAATCCCTCACATCGTTAAACGTTCTTCCATAGTATAATGAGACCCCTTCGCTCCAAATCAGCCCCTGAATCGTGTCGAAAGACGAAAGACTCGCAGCTTCAACCGTTGGTTCAGACGGAAGCGGAAGCAACTCCACCACAAACGTCTGCTCAGTCGAAATCACATCAGTTGACAATATCAAAATCTCCTCACTCCCATTCCAAGCCACTATAGCCTTCTGCCCAGGCTCATAAACCGACACAGGATAAACAGGAATCAATCCTCGATCAGCAGACGCCGAAGGAACATAAAACGCCGCCAGAAACATGAAAACCACAATGATGGAGACAGCTGAAACAGCCCTCAACCACATCCCCTCCTAACCAAGACAGAAAATATCAAATCTAATAAACCTAAGTATTAGAACAAATCAACCAAGAACTAGAACACTCCCAGCACGTGACGATGAAAACAAATAATACCTATCTCCTTGCTTAATACTCAGAGGGGAAGAACCATGGAAAACCCTGCAAGTAAGCATGTACAGGCGTTTCCCGCGGTCATCAAAGACCTGCCAGAAGCCGACATACGAGTCAACGGCATAAGAGCATGGATCCTGCAAGGCCGGCAACATCAACTGATCTTCTTCGAAATGGAACCGACTGCGATAGTGCCGGAGCACAGCCACAACTATGCCCAATGGGGCATGGTAGTCGAAGGAAAGATGAAACTGACGATTGATGGCAAAACAAGGCTATGCGAGAAAGGGGACGACTATCTCATCCCAGCCCAAGCGAAACACAAAGCAACATTTCCCAGCAGAGCGAGAGTGATCGACTTCTTCTCTGAAAAGACACGGTACAGAGCCAAGCCCGCGACATAATCAAATGATCGTTTTTTGACATCGCATCTTAGGCGCAATTGCGCAATGTGTCGGTTTAGGTCTCATTCCAGCGCTGAAACTCGACTTTAACCTGCTCGCCGCAACTAGACTACAGAGAGAGAAATGGACAGAATGCTCATAGCCATAGTCTCAGGCATCCTCGAAGGCCTACTAATCTGCACCGGCATATTCACCAGAAACCCTTTTGCACTGGCGCTTGCCATCATCTTTTTCATAGCCCAATGGAAACACCTAGGAAGACCCAAATCACTTCTTAACCGAAAAAGCTGAAGCCCGCCAGCCCACCTGTTAACAAGTAACTTGATACAGCGTAACCCAGCAATGCGCCGCTGCACAGGAAAGGCAGACCGGCCTGCGGTCTACCACCGCTAGAGACAAATGCCAAAACAGTGAAGCCCAATACCGTGCCCAGAACCACCGCCAAAGCAATGAGCAGACTGTTGCCGACTGAAAGATTAGTGAACGCTGACACTGCAAGTGTTCCAGGCATGACTATGTCGCCTAAACCCATGAAGGATGCTTCGTTCTCTTCACGTTCTGCCCGCTCCTTCTGCTGCTCTCTGTCCTTCAGCCGCTCCTTCAGCCCACGAGTTTCCTTTAACAGCGAATATCGAAGGCTCCATGGAATAACCAAAAGAACAGGCAACTTCAAGTCTAAGACGGTGTCCGCCAAATCAACCATATGCTTGGTCTGATAAACAGAAATCGCGTCATAAACCGCCAGCACAATCAGCAGGCCAACGACTAACGGAACAGTGAGGGAAACGCCCAGCATCGCCATCGCCGCCAAACCCACCAACACACCACACAAGTCGATAACATACCACTCAGGATACTTAACCAACAAAACCAACAGAAGCGCAACCAAGCCGACGCTTAAAGCAAGCGACCACAAGTCAGGAAGCGCGTAGGTCAAGAAGGGAAAAACCACATAAAACACAAGCAAACCAGTCGAAGCCAAAACAATAACCTGCACCAGTTGCCTCTTCCAAAAACGCGCAATCAACAACATGACCGCTGTGAACAGGATCAAACTCACAAACAAATAGACCAGATTCAACGGGTTACTAGGATTCTCAAAAGCGACGATGCCCGCAGCTTGAAACGGCGCCGCAACAAACAGAGCCAAAACGTCGACAGCCACAAATATGCTAACCATAACCAAGAAGCGAAAAACATCCATCCTATTAGCTTTTGAATCAGCGCTCACAGCCTTAAGAAACACAATCGTCATTTATGGAATTTGCGTTCTAAACTCGTCAACAACCCTTTTGATTAGTTCGTTAAAGGCTTCCAGCCGTTAGACGCCGCGTCGACGTCCTCTCTTCATCCAAGCAAACCTTTCTCTCAGCTTCTCAATCAGTTCCTTTTCAGTGATGTCTGGATGCTGTGCCCTAATTCCCTCCGCACAGATGTGAACCACAGCGTCGGTCATGTCTATTGCCATCTGCACCTTCTCCTCAGGCTTCAACCTGCGCCAGTCCACCAAAGGGCATCCACTCTCAAATCTCTAAACACACATACACAGCCAAACCTTAAGAAACATTCCTTCTTAGAAAATAAGATAGGCAAAAGGTGAGTGCAGATTGGCCGTCATTGTAGAGGTTACGTACGTGGTTAAGCCTGAGAAACAGGCGGAATTCATGCCCTGTATGCAGAGGATTCTCAAATACGTGAAAGCAAATGCCGAACTGTTCAAGGAGTGGAAGTCGTTCAAGCTGCTGTCTCAGATGACGTTCAACATAGTCGGCAAATACATGGAACTTTGGGGCTTCGAGACCCCATCCGACCTCGAAAACTGCAGAACCAAGCTCGCCAAAGACGGAGGCTGGAACCAACTCATGCGGGAAATCGCACAGCTCATAGACCCTGCCACGTTCACAATGACCACGTGGGAAACCATAACCTAGACCCAAAGATGTCTGAAACCTCAAGGTTTCTTCTCTTCTGCTGGGCATTACTGCAACGTGAACCAAGAAAATTCCGGTGCGTCTTGGTTTAGAAGAGAGGAGAAAGGAGAGAGATACGTGATTTCTTTCTCCTTTTCCAAGTGGGCGACTACGGACTCGGTAATGAACAGTGGGGACACAATTGGTAAAAGCGTTATTTCAGGTTCCGTAATATGTGGACAGATTTCCCTGCGAGGATCTCTCCTAAGATTGTTAAGACAACTTGACAGAAAAAATACGAGCGCGAATTGAAAGGGTTTATTCTTCTATCAGGTCTATAATTCTCTGTGCTTCTGACACCAGATAGTCAGCTTGCACGTCTGACAGTTTCTTTCCTCGCAACGCTTCAACCTGACTGATGAAATCCATCAGTTTGTGTATCGCTCCATTCTCGTTTCCAATGTCAAGCAAATGTGTAGTGTCTTGGAGCTTTGAGGTTAAGCTGTTTTGTGTTCCGTAAGGCAAAATCCAAGATTTGATTGTTTGGATCAATTCCTCTAAGGATTCAACTGGACTGGGAGGTTTTGGTAGACGAAGGATGCAGACGTGACCACTTCCACCTGTGATTAATTCCTCTTGTCGGTCACCATCCGCATCGCTAATACTTATACCGCTCATCCCAATCCATTGATCGACAGGATCGCTTAGCGTCTCCAATTCGTAAGTGATCCCGTCATAAACATAGATGTATCCTACGCCGTAGGCAGGCATACCTTCTCCGGTCATCAACCCTGCCATTATTTCCCGAGTTCCATCGTGGTCTATATCGTGAATTGATAACCCTTGTATCCAGCCAATCCAGCCTCCTTGATTGTCACTGACCCATTCAAGAACATGGGTAAAACCATCGAAGACATAGATGTGACCAGCACCACCTCCGACCACTATTTCTTTAGTACCATCCCCATCGGCATCGCCTATTGCAAGTCCATGCAAGCAGCCCTCGAGACTACTGCTTCGCCACTCTTCTGCATGTGAGACTCCATTGAAAACGTGAACATAACCAGAGCTTGTTGCACAAACGATCTCCTTTGTCTCATCTCCATCTACATCATCTACGTCTAACTGAATCTCCCAATGTAAATCAGGACTTGTCCATTCTAAAACATGGTTCACGCCATCGAAGACGTAGATGTATGCATCGTTGCCTATTCCATTGTCATAACTCCCTGCAACTATTTCAGTTGTTCCGTCTTGGTCTACATCGCTTATCCTTATGCTTGAAATGGCAGTAACCAATTCACTTGATTGCCACTCAATTCCATGAGTTGCTGCATCCATCACATACAGATAACGCCACACTGACCCAAAAACAATCTCTGTATTTCTGTCGCTGTCTACATCACCTACAGCGAGGCTTAGTATGGAATCAAAGGGATCGCTTTTCCATTCTTCTTCATGCGTCACTCCATTAAATATGTGTATGAATCCGTTGTAGCCATCTGAGGCAACGATTTCCATGATTCCATCAATATCTACATCACATGTTTCAACTCCACTAACACCACCTAAGAAGTCGCTTACCCATACCGTCTCAAGTCTGCCTAGCTCCGCCTTAACTGGATTGATGCTCAATGCCAACGTACACAAGGAAGTCAAAAGCAATATCACCATCATTCCAACAACTAGCTTCCTCTCCATTTTGTCTCCGTTCTCCTCTCCTTAAGAAATAAGATGTCTTATGCAATCTGCATTTATGTCTTGTGAACATGTGTTCTGGAAGAGGATTTCTCCTTAAATTATTAATGCAAGTTGAAATGAATAAATGCGATCAAAAGATGAAAGAAGCTATGATGGAAGCACACAAGGAATTGAAGAAACCATCAAGAGGTTATGTCCTTTCGCGTGTTGGTGGCTTGATCATCGTAGCTTGCGGGCTGATGCTGGGAGTAGCAGGTGTTGGAAGCTACTCGGGAGCACTGTTTCTATCCTTTGCGATTATGGGCGGCGTTCTGATGTTTTCTGGGATCGTGGTCATGAGTCGAGCTGTCAGTCGTAGCCGAGTTGTCATCGCTTTTTCTATCTTGGGCCTCCTTTTTTCCTGTTTCCCAACCGCCTTGGGTATAGGTTCTCTTGCATCTTGGCGTCCAGAGATGGGCGATAGAACATTCTACATACTTCTCATTCTCCTCGGCTTTGTTAGCATGTTCGGCAGCATACTTGGCACAATTGGCGGTATATTACTGATTAAGGAAAAAAGCTAATACCTCCTTTTGAGCCCGAATATCGAGCAAGACAAGTAAACCAAGGAATTACACAAACTCAAATTTCAAGGACTAAAACCTGAAGACGTAGAAAGCTCAATTCGTATACTTCCAGTAAACAAAATATCCATAGAAAGAAACCAGACAAGCTGCACTGAGGTCAACTGTGCGCTTTTCGTCCTTTACGCTTTTCTGAGGACGGACACCGTTACTTGAAGGTGAAGCGTGCGCTAAGGCTCTACTCCAAGATTGAGCCCATTAACCCAGTACATGTGGCTTCCTTCTCTTTAAGAAGTAGACTGCCACAGCCAATGCCAGGATTATTGCAGCTGCTATTGCATAGAGCCACCACTGCGGCCAAAAACGAGTTGAAGGAAGCACTGGGATATCGCCCCATGGGCTCATGAGCGGATAAAAGTCTTGATTGCCCTCATTGATGATGTAGGACGTGTCGCCTATTCCATCACCGTCGGCGTCTGCCCCAGCATAGTCACTCCAGTAGTTGCCGCCTGAAAGATCATCAGCATCCCAAGTATTCTTCAATGAACGATAACCCCTAACTTGTTTTGTGTTACCAATAAAGTTGTTATAATAAATTCTGTTGTCTGAAGAAAAAATGAACCTGATACCTTCCCCATTGTTTGCTACAGTGTTTCCAAAGATGTTGCAGCTGAAATAACAAGAACTGAGCACAATGCCTACCAGATTGTCTGCTATGGTGTTTCCAGAAATGCTGTTGTTAGAACCGGAATAAACAGAGATGCCATCGTCGCTGTTTGTTATGTTATTTCCCGAAATGACGTTGCTTACCCCTTCAGACGTAATGACGCCATGCCAGAGGTTTGCTGTTATCTCGTTTGCAGAGATGTTGTTGCTTGAAGAAGAATAAAGATGGATACCATCACCATTGTTTGCTATGTTGTTTCCAGAAATAGTGTTATTGCTGGAACCGATAAGCGAGATTCCAGTATCGAATTCTGTAATTTTTACGTATCTTACGGTTACGTTACTTCTTCCGGAAAGCAATATTCCTTCTGCATCAGCGCCTGTTCCTTGAAGGGTGTAGCCTGCCCCATCAACCACAATGTTATCTCTCTCGATCACAATGGAATCGTAGATTCTACCAGTGAAGGTGTAGTAGTCTCCGTCTCTTTGAATCTTATCCGTTCCCCAAACTGACCCATCTGGTCTGATGTATATGGCTCCGCTTGCTTTAACTGACTGAATGTTAAACGCCCATGACACGCTTATGAACAGCAGCGTTAGCATTATTCCCGAAGCTGCTTTCTTTTTCAATGTTCCCTCTCCTTTCTCAATCGTTTGATAATTCCATGCAACAGCTATTTACAACTTGTGAACATGTGTTCTGGAATAGGATTTCTCTCTAAATTATTAATGCAAACCCAAGGGAACATTACTGAGTTGGTGGGACACAACCACCAAGGGACTGATCTCGTTTAGGTTTGCTGTGACACGTGTTAGATCGTCAGCTTCTTGATCACTGCCTTAGCTCGCTCTTGGTCTTTCAGGAATTCCTCGATGATGGCGTTTGCCAACTCGTATATCCGCAGGTCGTTCAGCAAAGCCAACTTTCTTATTTCTCTGTGCAGGTCCTCTCGAACCTCAACAACTGTCCTCCTGCTCTTATCCACAGCCTACACTCTCCCTATCTTGTAGCGAGCCAGGCTTCCGGTCTTGCTCTTCAAAGCGTAGAGGTAGTCGGCAAGCAAGGGCGGTTCCTTGCCCAACTCCAGTGTGGTCTCTAATGTCTGGGTTTCGGCGACCAAGCGGTATTCAGCGTTAACGACCCGATAGTAGCCGTCCACATTCTCGTTGGGCAACGTGATCCATATTCTGTCGCCTGCCAAGATAAGAGTGTTGCCATAGTCGATGACATCGCTTGTGACCCTAACGTACTCCTCTGCGCTGCTCAGGTGATCAAACAGAGCCTTGGCCCTGAGGAGACATTCGTTGTCGCTGTGCATTTCCTCGTCGGTTTCAGCCAGCTCCCTAGACCCTGACCCGAAGGTTGCGCTCCATCTGGCATTGTTGAAGAACAGGTTGTCGATCCAGAAGTTGCCTGTGCCAGTTCCGGCAAAATGCATGTCCCACATGATTTCGTTGACGGTCTCCCAGTTGAAGTCGGCCACGTCATTGCCCTGCCACTCACTCGCGTACTTTTTGCCGACATTGAACTTTTGCACAACCCACCTGTCAGCTTGAACATTGAACTCTCGAAAAACCGTTCTGGCACCGTCATCTTTCAAAATGACCGTGCCGGCGCCGCTGAAAGCCGATTCTCGCCTAACCTGAAACTGTAGACTGGGATACGTGTCGCAGTTCGGCTGAAAACCAGATGGAACAATCAGACGCAGACGACCATAATAGTCAGACGTGTTCGTAGCGTGCTTTACGCTGTAGTTGCCAACAGCCTTTACTGTAGCATCTAGGCTAACGGTTCCTGTTCCCGTGCCGCTCACCCAATCGTTCGTGCTGTCGCCGTTGATGTCGAGGGTTTCGGTCCAAGAGTCCCCATCAGCAGGATACTTCTTCTCAGCTGCGCCAAGCACGAAGATCTTGTCTCTTTTGCGAACTGTGCTCTTTCTGTATTCGCTTGCCTCTAGGCGCTCGGCTAGGCTGACGGATGAGGTCTTGCTGTTGCGCGGAAAAAACTCGAATTTGCCGTCTGGAGCCACGCGGAAATCGAATCCTATCACGCCAGCTTTGTCAGCGCTACTGGCTATGAACTTCAATACATCAAACACTGGAGTGTTCTCATAGTCCAGCTTCGTGTAGGTGGTGTCGGTGTTTTCAATGAGTTCGGTGCTGTCACGTACGTGGCTCAAGCCAACATAAGAGTCTAGGAGGTCCTTGACTATTTCCTCGCCCTTCTTGTTCTCGTAGGTTTTGGTCACGACTCGTCGGAAGAGTCGTTCTCCCCGGCAGCGTCCTAGAACGCGCAGATAACTTTCGCCGTGCGAATCCGAGACAGCCTTAGTCTCTTCAACTGTGACTGTCGCAACCAACGGGTTGCTGGCGCCTCTTCCCATGCTTATGCTTCCGTCAACGCCCACGTTAATGGGATAGGTCCCGCCTGTGCTGTACTTCTTGTCAAAGTTCTGAAGTAGACACTCGAAACTCGAAACTTCGTCGGTTCCGCCTAGATGCACCCTCAGCTCTACGACATCTTCTTGCGGCGGAGTCACAGATCCAAAAACAACTGCGCAGACGGGCAAAGCCACAGTCAATACTCAATTCCTCTGCGATAGTAGTCTTCTTCACCCACACGCCTGATCGACTTAGTCGGCGTCTTAGCCAACTCATCATTGTACTCAGCTTGAGCAGAGGCGGCGTCACGGGTTGTAGTTGCCAACCAAGCCATGTAGGCGGCGGTCACGGCGATCAAGCCCACGCCCAGCGTGAGCAAACCAATCTTCATGGCTAGGGCAGAGTTAAACGCCCACGTGGCAGCAGCCGCGATCTTCGTTGTCACGGTCTGTGCAACCTGCGCCACGGACACTGTTCCCAAAGCCGCCTTCAAACTCGTGAACAGGTGAACCGCCGTCATCACTCCAGTTATCATGCGGCCAGTCTGAGAATCCAAGGCACCGAAGGCATACGCCAGGTGCACAGCGTCCATGGCAATTGTCCTAAAAGCGTAGCTCGCACGATTCTCAGCGCGGACAGCTATCGAAATTTCGTGAAAGCTCAACTTGTGCTCACCTTCGTAATGGCTCCTCTTATCGCTACGTTGACATGCTGAACCAACCTGACCATGCCCAACTCCAAGGCTCGCCTAAGAAAGCGTCGGGACTGCATGAAACGAGTTCCAAACTCAACAAAGGAGGCGTAGGCCGCCCTTGCCCCCAACCTGAAAGACCATTCGCCAACCCCTTCAGCGAACACTGTACTGGCAAGGTAGCCTGTGCGCTTAGGCGCCAAATCCGCTGCCAGACTCCGCAGCTCATCTAATTCAGCTCTCAAGGCGTCCTGAACTAAGCCGCGCATCGTCTCATCTAACTGGTTGAGTTTACACTGCAGCTCCAAGATTCCACGCATATCGATTTGCATTTCAACCGACACGAAAACGCGCCTCCTGTTTGGCTCTGCGCATTTCTTCCTCAGCCTGCTTGTCAACCTCTGTTAGAATTACGATGAATTCTTCGATGGTTTTGGCTGGCTGCTGTCTGAGCTGTTTTGGAGTCCAGCCGAACTCCTTGCAGAGTCTGAACTCGGTGAGCGTTGGGTGAGGCTTGTGCCTTCTGAGGGCTCTGATAAAAAACGCTGTTCATCTGCGGTGACGCCGCAGAGCCTGTTGGCCACTTTTGAGAGCAGTTCGCCGAGTTCGATCGATATGCCGTCTTCTTCGCCCAGTAGCTTCTCAAGAGTAATCGGCTTGTGGGCCGGTTGTTCTCTCAGACTTGCCCATATGGTCTCTGCTTGTATGGCTGTGAAGTCGCTGCTCAAGATCTGCCCTGTTAATGGATGGTATCTGGTGTGCTTCTGTATTATGCGACTACGCTTAGCCCACGTGATCTCCGAAAAAACGTATCTGCCAGCGTATTCCTTGCCAAATCTCTCGTCTAACTCAACTTTCTCTTGTCGCGTTGTTAATCATCTCCATGGTTGCAATTCGATTTCTGATAGCTGTCCTAATGTCTTCAAGCACGATGTCCTGCATCCACTTGGGCAGCTTCAGAACCCCTTCTCCCAAGTCCTTCCAAACGCGCATCCATTTTCTTCGCAAGGCGGCGTCCCGACCGAAGCCTTCCAGTGTCTTGACTTCAACACTCAACGTTAACCCACTCCAACAATCACGATGTCAAAACTGAAGCTCTCAATTCCCGAAACTGTCTGGGCGACCTG
>Ga0315310_10000770_pt1 | contig 20414 bp, 20 predicted proteins | sample TDP5_MG_FD_203630 | JGI IMG/M metagenome (GOLD analysis project Ga0315310, IMG submission 203630) | Freshwater sediment microbial communities from Lake Towuti, South Sulawesi, Indonesia - TDP5 | ecosystem: Environmental > Aquatic > Freshwater > Lake > Sediment | place: Indonesia: South Sulawesi... | reverse complement strand
GCTTGGTTCAATGAATTCTCCTGCGCTGTTCCTCACGTAACCCCATGGTAGATTGTTGTTCTTGGCGTAGATGAACTCAACATAGCCAATTGTGTAGGGATTCTGCGATACAATGCCAGCTACTCCCTCGTTTCCTTTTCCTCCCAAACCTACGGGCCAATTGACTGAGGTGCTCTTTCCAACTGTTGATTTCCATTGCTGACTGACGTCTGAGAGATAATTTGTGAACACATAAGTTGTTCCACTTCCGTCTGATCTATGCACTACGATTATGCCTTGATTTGGGAGATTGGCGTCAGGGTTTAAATCGACGAGTTTTGAGTCATTCCACTTTGTGACGTTTCCGAGAAAGATGTCCGCCAAAACTTCTCCGGTGAATTTGAGCTTTTGTGACACTCCTGGCAAATTGTACGTAATGGCAACGCCTCCTATCGTCATGGGTATGTGTAAGGTGTTTGACGCGTTGGTGAATTGTTGTTCTGTTAACGGTGCATCGCTTGCTGCGAATTGCACGGTCTTCGAAGTGTGCTGTCTTATTCCCCCGCCGCTTCCAATCGACTGATAATTGACTTGAACATTTGACTTGATCTTGTGGTATTCAGCAATCCACTTATCGATTAGTGGGAAAGGGAACGTTGCTCCTGCGCCGTTCAAGGTTATTGTTTGCTGCGTTTGGTGTGTTGATAAATACTGGTAGGCGAACACGCTTGTGACAATGATGGTTATTGCAACTATTGGAATGATGATTTTGTATGCGGTTCTCATGTTTTTCACCTTCTTTCAGTTGTAAAGGCACAGAAACCTCTATATACATTGTCCAAATAGAAAATATAGGGACAATTGAACTATATAGAAAAGGCGAATCGTATGAGTGAACCGGAAGAAACGAGAAAGATTCAGGTTACAGGCAAAGCAACTTACATCGTTTCTTTGCCAAAGAAGTGGGTGACAAGCATGAACCTCAGAGCGGGAAGTCAACTTGTTCTCTCCAAACAAAGTGATTCATCGCTCACTTTGACACCCAAAGAATTGGTCAAACCAGCAAAACTCGGAGAAGCCAGCATTAATGTATCACAGAAAGATGACTCTGGCACAATTATGAGAAAGATTGTTGCTCTCTACCTCGTTGGCTACAACTTCATCAGAATTAAAACAAAAGACGAACGCATAACCTCCCTTCAAAGAAACTTCATCAAAGACCTAACTAGGAAGAAGCTTGTCGGCACCGAAATTATCTCAGATTCCCCAAATGAAATGATGTTACAAATCTTGCTCAGCTACCCCGAACTCTCGGTTGAAAGCGCCTTGAGGCGAATGTGTCTCATCGCAGTCTCAATGCATGAGGATGCGTTGCAGGCTTTAAAGGTGCTAAACAAGGGACTCGCCCAGGACGTAATCGCGTTAGACGATGAAGTTGACCGCTTCAGCCTCTACATAATACGCCAGCTAAAGGCTGCTGTACAAAGCGAGAGAGTTCTCAAAGACATAGGGCTTTCTAATCCAAGAGATTGTTTGGGCTACCGGGTCATAGCAAAGTCTGTAGAGAGAATAGCTGATCACGCTGTCAAGATTGCAGAAAACGTGATTTCATTAGATGAGCCGACCAGCAATTCCGTTTTTCAAAAAATATCTGAAATGAGTTCTTTCGCAAAAACCGTATTCGACGATTCGATCAAGTCCCTATACAAGAAAGACTACTTGTTGGCCGACAATGTGGTTGCCAAAGCTAAATCAATAGCATCTGTGGAGAACGAAGCAATGAAGCACATTGCCAAAAAAGTAGAAGCAGTCGAAATGTCGGCTCTCAGAATGATAATGGAAAGCATACGCCGAGCCGCAGAGTATGCAAGCGACATTGCCGAAATTGTTCTGAACTTAAACGTAGATCAAATCATTGCGACCTGATGCATCTTTATTAGTAAACTTGGGCGTAAATCTCACCCTCTTCAAGAATCTGTGAAAGTTTGGCTCATTCTGGCTGAACATCGCTGGGATAACTCAGCACTAAGTCTTGTTGGACTTGCGTTGTTTTCGGTTCTGACCTCTATCGAACTAACACCCCAAGGGGTTCAAGTCTACACATGAGATGACGCTGGACAAACAAAGTTCGAACCTCTTTCCGGCTGCCAACAAACCCATGTCAGGACAACATTCAAACTTCGTGTGTTGCTCTTCAGTTTTTACATTAACAAGGAAAGGTTGATAGTTTTAAATATCCGTTGATTGAACCTTTAATGAATGGGACTGGATTTGTATAAGAATGTGACTTATGGGACACCCCGTGAAGCTCGTCTGGATTGGAAAATCCGACACGTAACCAAGGACATTTTCAAATATCCTCTTGATGTTCTGGGTCAGAACATTGAGAATACAATTGATGAGTGTTTAATCCGAGAGATTTCTCCTGTGGTCTGCACTATTTACTGCAATTCTGATGTGTTGGTCATAGAAGACTTCATTGGAATGACCCCAGACGATGTTGAGAACAATTATGTAACATTTGGTGTTTCTGGAAAATCTAGAGTGTTCGGACGTTATGGTCACGGTGGAAAAGATACAGCATTAGCCATTGCAGGATACTTTCATCTTCTATCTAGAGTTGGTAGTCAAGTATGCGCATACAAAATATGGGAAGATGAAAATCTAGTAGTTCGTTACAGCCCAGCATGGGGTCTCGAATCTCTTTATCCGAAGCAAAAAGATGGAACCATGATAATTATTCCCAACACACGACATTTCACTCTAGAAGAAATCAAGGAATATTTGTTGAACCACTTCTTTCTCGGATTAGTTGAAGAAAGAATCATAATCGGACTTGGAGAGGACTACGGAAGTCGGACTGAGGTTTTACAGGCCAGGTTCCTTGCTGAATGTGAGAAAAAGCCTGTTCATATCCAGTTCGAACAGGAGGAGATAAAGAAATATTGCAGCAAACCTCCTTTGAAGCTGCCACCTGAAGTTACTGGATTCTATTTGGTTCCAAAGGAGGGCTTTGTCACTCGACCAGCATACAATTTCTATGCTTATGGGAAATTTATAACGAGCATCCCTAGTTCAATTAACGGAATGGGTTATTTCGACATGGATTTCTTACTTGAAACCACTGAGTTGACCGCATCAAAAGACCTTAAACTTGGTAGGCAAAGTCTGTTTCAAAAGTATCTCTTGCCAAAGTTGATGGAATGGGAGAAGGCAAATCTGAGAAGACTGAGAGAAATCGAGAATGAATTAGATTTCATCCAAGAAATTGAAACACTTCTCGGTCCACTTTTCGGTGGGAGTAAAAAGGAGGCTAAAAGGAAAAGGAGGCCGAAACAGGTAAAACGACAAATCGAGTTTAAGGTGCAAACAGCCCCAAATCCTGGGCAAACTCCAGGTCACGGGAAGCTTGAGCTTATCGATGAGCCTGGAGAGCCACTAGTAGTCGGCATTCGTTTACCGGATAAGCTTTTTATCAACAAGGGAAATCCTGATGGCGAATATATTTGGGAACTAAATCGACAAACAAAGAAAACGTTAATCTACAGTCGTGCAGCAATCTTCCTTCCATTCATACAAAAATCCAAGTCGGGAACGCTAACCTCGACAGAATTAAATAGGATACACGGAGAAGCACTAAAGTCCCAAGAATTCTGGATGAATGCCATTAGGCGAGACCACGGAGAAAAACAAGAAGTTAGGTATCTGGGTAGCAAAAGGTTGCTAGCCAGCTAATGGGAAGCCCTTGACACAGACTGTTTAACGCTTTCTGAATTGGGCCAAAGAAGAAACTTACATTCTTAAGCGATATTTTCTAGACGTTTTTCTATCTCTGGTTTAAATTCGGGATATACTAGGAAGGCGCGTTCAAGCAACCATTTAGCCATTTCTTTGGCGGATTCCTTGTTTGATTTGCCAAAGGTTCTCATAAAAACGCTATCGGCAGCATTGGGCGAAGAGAGATTTCTCGGAAGAACACAGGAAATTCTCTGGGTAATTTGGAGATAAGTCCAAATCTATCACTAGAAAATGCGCTTCCGTTGGGTTTTTTGAGCCTTCGTTTTTCATGATTTTCAATCGTGGATTCACATCCACTCACTTCCGAATGACGACGCTCCCTCTTCTCACCGATATGCAATTAAATTTTCCTTGACTCTCTATGAAACGTTTCTTGGCTTCGCTGATGCATCTCGCAAAGTCGAAATCGCCTCTTACCTTATAGGGCATGTTTAACCTTCGAAAAAGTTCTTTAACTATAACCTTTTCGAGAACAATGGCGCCCTCGTTGAAGACAGCATAGAGATTTCTGTGAAATTTTCCTGGTTCATCTAAGTATTGACTTAACTCGATATTGAAGAAAAGGGCTCTAATGCCGCTATCACCTATGACTTTGCGTAATCCTTCGAGCATGCTTTCGTGAAGCGTCTCGACGAAATCGGATTCCATAGTCTGCACTCGAAAGGGGACTAGCGAACGACGAGTCCTCATCACCAAACTTGCCAACTATGCCGTTCTAATGTGCATACGTTTTAGAGCTGTTCGTTCTTGTTGTAGAATAATCTTAGGACTTGGAGATTCAGATTTCAAATGCATTTTCATTTTGGTCGAATGCCATTAATAAAGACAAATAATTGAAAAACACAACCTTCTATTTGGAGGCTTCACTTATGGCTCGGGTGTACATGTTCGATGAAACGCCTGCAATAAGTCCGCCGATTGCATCATTTGTAATTGGTCCCAGCTTCTTTAAAATGCCTGGTTTGGCCTTATCAAATCGGATAAACTCGAAGATACCTTTTGCTCCAGCTATGTAGTTGGCTAGGGTCATCCCTAGAAGTTCATCAGCCACCAGCCCCGGTCGTCCCATAAACCTTTCTTGTGTTAAGCCAGGGATCAAACCAGACTTTGCATCCTCTTCTGCGCGGAAACACGCAACCTCCAAGCAGGAGACGTTTACATCTAATAAGGCTTCAAAGAACTCTTCCTTAAGCAATTCAATGGCTTTCTCTTTTGTTTCCACACCTGGGTGAGGCACATACAGTTCTAAAGCAGCATCTATCAAATCCTGTAGTGTAATCCCCTTTTCCTCAAGATATCTCAGTAAAGGTAAATAGCAACTTTCCGATTCCTTTTCTGCCATGTTCACACCTCGTCTGTTGTAGGAGGCGAAGACTTATAAATGTTGGCTGGATAATCCATCCAATATGTCAACCAAAATTCCAGTAAGACAGCTTGCAGCCATATCTTTGTTGGTTGCTACAGCCGCCTCCTTAAGGATTGGCATGAATTGGGTCGCGCTCGCTGTAACTATTCCGATTTATGGTGTTCTGGTAAAGATCGGGTTAGCTGAGACTTTGACCTTTGTTTCGGGGTTCGTGTTTGGGTCTGTGCAAGGTTTCGTGACTGGTCTGTTGATAATCATCGTTTCTGACTTGTTTACGTTGGCTGGTCTTTGGACCCCTTTTATTGCAGTAATAATTGGTGTGCTTGGCTTACTAGGAGGTTTGCTTCGTCGTTTTAAGGCTAATCCAAGCATCGTGTTCTTAGGCTTCGCGGCTGTTGCTTTGACAACGTTAAGCGAATTGCTTCAAAATATATGGTTCGCGTGGTACATGTGGGCATTCTATATGCCCGAGACCCCGTTTGTGGCGGTACTCGGAACGGTGCTTGTTGGTGGCGTAAAATCAGCTGTTACGGCACTGATTAACAATGTTGTCTTATTCATGGCGATCGCACCGACGATAATCAAAGCATTGCAAGAAATGGTAATGCCAAAAACTGTTTTAAAAGAGAAGGGGGTTCAATCTTGAACAACTTTGATGAAATTTGCTTTAAGCTTCGACTTTTGTTACAGGATGCAGTTAAAAGAAATTTGACTGATGGTATTTTGCTTTCTGGCGGGTTGGACACAAGCATCTTGGCGGCGATTGCGTCGAAATCCGCATCGTTAAGGGCATTTACTGTAGCCCTTGAAGGAGCTCCAGCGCCTGACGTTCAGTACGCAACATTGATGGCCAGTAGTTTGAAGCTAGAGCATGTTGTTTACTGCCTCAAAAACGACGAATTGTATGATGCTGTTCGCGTGGTCGTGAAAACGCTGAGGTCTTTTGACCCCATGGAGATACGCAATAGCATAGCGGTTTACATTGGCTTGAGAGTGGCGAAGGAACATGGAATGGGCACAGTCATGACTGGCGATGGATGCGATGAATTATTCGCCGGATACAGCTTCCTTTTCAACTTGGAGAAAGAGCAACTGGACTTGGAATTGCGGAAACTGTGGGACGTCATGCAGTTCTCATCCATCAATTTGGCGAAGGTTCTTGGGATAGAAGCAAAGCTTCCTTACCTTGATCCCGATTTCAAGTCCTTCGCTATGAAAATTGATTCAAGCTATAAGGTTCGTGAGGAAAAGGGGATGAGATGGGGCAAATGGATTGTTCGCAAGGCTTTTGATGACATGATCCCTGAGGATATTGTGTGGAGAGTTAAAACGCCTATTGAGTGTGGGTCAGGAACTTCGACACTTCCAAACCTTTTCAATGAAAGGATTTCTGATGAAGAGTTCAAGGATAAAAAATGTAGATACTTTGAGGAGGACAAAGTGATGATTCGGGACAAGGAGCAACTGTTCTACTACGAGGTTTACAAATCAGTTATTGGTGCCCCGCGTCCCACCAATCTAAAGGGCAAGTTATGTCCTAATTGTAACTCCAATATAGTTAAGGGAGCCACTTACTGCCGAACTTGCGGAGCTTATCCGATTTAATCGTTGGGTGATTATCATGTCCCGAGTTGTTGTGTCGTGGAGTGGTGGAAAGGACAGTTGTTTTGCCTGCCATAAAGCGATTTCAGAAGGGTTCGACGTTTCTTACCTCATGAATTTCGTCTCAAAAGATGGAAGATGCATGTCCCATGGGCTAGACTCTCAACTGATTCTGGCGCAGTCTAAAGCTATCGGAATCCCAATGGTCCAAAGAGAAGTCGCGTGGGAGACTTATGAGGAGGGTTTCAAAAGCGTGGTACATGAACTGAAACAAAAGGGCGTAGAGAGCGCAGTCTTTGGAGACATCTCTAATATTGCGGGACATGAGGGCTGGATAGACAGGGTTTGCAGCGAATTGGACATTAAGCCTGTGAAGCCTTTATGGGACAGTGACCCTTGGCAGCTTCTCGCCGACTTCATTGAAGAGGGATTTGAAGCACGCGTCGTCATGGTGAAGGCGAACTTGTTTGGTAAAGAGTGGTTGGGGCGCACAGTAAACGAGACTTTTATGAGAGACTTGCGGAAGCTTACGAAAAAAGTCGATGTTCACCCTTGCGGCGAGCTTGGTGAGTATCATACGTTCGTTTATGATGGTCCATTGTTTAGAAAGCGCCTAAGAATACTTGATTCTGAAAAGAAAACAGGAGAAGGATTCTGGTTTCTGGATATTACAAGTTATAAAACTGTGGAGAAATGAGAAAAATGCAGGGCATAGTTTTAGCCCATAATGAAACTAAAGGCAGAGCCTTCTTAAGTCAGCTAAATGAAAAAACACCTTTATTTACGTGCATCATCGGCGTAACTGAAACTGCGAAAATTCCCGGCATCTCGGCTGCAGGAAAATGTCCCGAGTTAACCGATTATACGCCACCTGCCGACGCTGAGCTTCTTCAACTCGGAAAATGCAAATGCATACTAGGCGTACCAGTGACGCCAGAAGGAATACCCACCCCAGCCCTAATCACAATGTCCGCATTAAAGTTGGCAAACGTACCTGTTCTTGTAGTCAGTGGTGGACTCAGGGTAAATCCCCACATCCCATTTTTAGATTTAAATGGAAAACCAGGAAGGGACATAAGAACGGGTAAGGCTGTAGAAAATGCAGAGGAAATTTTATGGAGAGCCAAAATCGCCGGCGAAAACCTGTCGAAAACGGCTGATTACCTTGTGATTGGTGAAAGCATCCCCGGCGGCACAACGACCGCTCTGGGTGTTCTGTTGGCTATGGGCATAGATGCCAAAGGAAAAGTCAGCAGTAGCATGCCAAGCAACCCCCACGAGCTTAAGATCAAAACTGTGGAAGAAGGGCTAAAAGCTTCAAAGGTGGAGTTCGGCACTTTGGCAAAAGACCCAATAAGGGCAGTCTCCTGTATTGGAGACCCTATGATACCGGCCTTTGCTGGATTAGTCCTCGGAGCCACGGATAAAGTGCCAGTTTTGATGGCTGGCGGGACTCAAATGGGCGCTGTATTGGCCGTTATTAAAGCATTAAACCCGGATGTCCTAGATAATGTAGCTATCGGAACCACTCGATGGATTGTAACCGACAAAACGGCTGATCTGAAAGGAATAACGACTCAAATCGCAGACATCCCCATACTAGCGGCTGATATTGACTTCAGCCAATCGAGATTTGAGGGTTTAAGGGCATACGAGGCTGGCGTTGTTAAAGAAGGAGTTGGTGCGGGAGGAGCCGTCATAGCTGCGATGGCTAAGTCGGAAGGCTTGATAACAAAAGATACCCTACTTAGAGAAATTGAGAGAAACTACGAGCGGTTAGTAGCACCAAAGTGATGCCTGTAATGCTTAAGGAAATAAGGAACCTGGTGGCTTTCCTCACAATAATTCCTGTGGGCATGGACCAAGATTGCCTGACCGACGCAGCAAACTACATGTACCTATTTCCCTTAATAGGCGCGTTTATCGGATTGTTAGCGGGCATATTCGCTTGGCTGCTTCTTAATGTTCTCGACGCCTCCATCGTTGGAATGTTAACTCTAGGCTTCATCCTGTTAATCACAGGGCTTCATCACACTGACGGGTTATTTGACTTCGGAGATGGCATAATGTACCAGGGACCGCCAGAGAAAAAGATTGAGATCATGCATGACCAGCAGACACGTGCTGGGGGCTTGGTGCTTGGCTTAGTGACGATTTTAACAACTGGCTTTTGTATTGCACAGCTTAACCAGAATCTTATCATTCAGAGCTTGATTGTGGTCGAAGCTTCGGCTAAGCTTGCCATGGTACTCATGGCTTCGGTTGGAAGATCCGCACATGAAGGGATGAACACGTACTTTGTTAACGCTATGCATGGCCAGTATCGAAACATTCGCCTAATAGCTGCTCTGTTCATCGCATTTGGTACAGCCCTATTCCTTCTAAGGTTTGTAGGTTTTACAGCCATAATCGCGAGTTTAGTTGTTGCTTTAGTTATCATAGGGATTTCAGACAGGCATTTCAGAGGTGTGACAGGTGATGTTTTTGGAGCTGGGAATGAGCTTGCTCGATTGGGTTCTCTTGTAGCCATTTTGGTGGTGGTTAGATGGGTGTAACCGCTCTGTTGATGGCTGGAGGCGAAGGCACACGGTTAAAGACTGAAGGGGAGAAGCCTTTGCTGAAAGTCGGCGACAAACCTATGATTGAGCGTGTTTTAAACGCCTTAAAAGACGCCAAGAAAGTTGATGAGATAATTGTGGCCTCAAGTAAACATACCTCAAAAACAGCCGCATTTGCAAGAAAACAATCTCTAAAGGTTTTGCAAACTCCTGGGAAAGGTTTCTGCTTAGACGCAAGATATGCTATTAAAAAACTAAAGCTTGAGACTGTTTTAACAATATGTGCAGATCTTCCTTTAATCACAAGCGAGTTCATCGACAAGGTCATAACACATTACGAGCAGTGCAAAAAACCTGCGTTGACGGTCATGGCTCCATTAGAAAATTATCAAAAGTTTGGGCTAAGCGCGGATTACGTCTTCAAGATTGACGGAAAAAATCTGGTTCCAGTAGGCGTAAATGTGGTTGATGGAAAAAGAATAAGAGAAAAGGAGTTGGACGAGGAAATTTTGGTCGTCGATGACAAAAGAGTCGTTGTGAACGTTAACACTTTGGACGATGTAAGGATTGCTGAACGTGTGCTGCAGCCAAAGCCTCAGTAGTCTCTGGGTTCAGGAATCTGGAACACTTGTTTTGACTGAGAAAGAAGTTGAGGAAATTCCTGAGAGCTTAGCGGATACGGTCTTTGATAGCAAAATTTAGTATTTAATTCGATGTAATTACTTAGGGGGTCTCATGCCACCGCCTGCCGTTAAGACTATTCGTGACTTGATCTATTGGCAGTATGCTAAGATTATTTCGGAGTCTGCTGGTGCTGGAAAGAGACAGTATGGTTTTGTGATGGACAGGTTCAAGAAGCTTGTTTCGGGGGAGATTTCGTGGTCGACTTCTATTAGGGAGTATGTGAAGGAGCGTGAGAAGGCTGAGGAGTGCATCTATTGTGGCGGTAAGAAAGACTTGACGCTTGACCACATCTTGCCAAAGTCTAGAGGCGGGCCTGACTCGCCCGATAATGCAATATGGGTTTGTAAGAGCTGCAACTCTTCCAAGGGAGATAGGCGACTCTACGAGTGGTATGAATTAGACCGCCGTTACGAGGTGCCAAGAATAGCGGAGGGCAAGTACCTTAAACTTCTCTATGCCTTGCATGAACAGATGGGTACACTAGGCGTGAAAGACGTTTCCCAGCTATGCCCAAAATGCGATTTAGGAGCAAAATGCCCCGAGAAAGAGAAGCTAACAGTTTACTGCTTGGAAGGGGTATTCTGTAAGAGATAAATCTCTATGGGACTAATACCTAAACGGGTTCAAGTCTGCTTCCTCAAAAGCTGTGTTTATGCATAGTTGTTTGCCCTGACTTTCTAGTCTTCAAATTCTTTGGCATCAGGTCCAGCGCACGCTGATTGTCGAGTTAGCCAGCTACAGAGGGTCAGCCATTTTTTTCACAGTTAATGTCAAAACCAGAAATGGCCTTCCTTCTCCTTCTGGTGGTCATTAAGGTTCACATATTGAAGCAGCGTATAAAGAGTTGCGTTAGATTCGCATTCTTGATTTACTGTCAATTTATCATGTTTAACCGATTTAGACAAAGCTTGACAAGGATCGGATTTCCTGATTTTTCTGCAATCCTTAATGCTTTGGAATAGGAGTTGAACGCTGAAGTGCGATCCCCTTCTTCTGCAGAGAACTGCCCCATCTGAAGATTTCCCTTGACCATTGCTTGAAGATCGCCGAACTGTTCTGCAATATTCAAGCTGCGAAGAGCTAACCTTCTGGCAAGACTCTTCTTGCCCAACCGCTGATAGACTGTCGCCAAATTGTGCAAAGTCGAGGACATCGCAGTCTTATCACCGAATTTCCGGAAAATCTTCAAAACGTCTTGATAGATTGCCTTGGCGTTCAAGTATCTTCCCTGATCTTGATGAACTCTGGCGATTTGATGATAAACATAGCCAACGCCAAGTGTATCACCAACGCTCTTTTTGACTCTTACACTTCGTTCGTATAAGGTCATAGCATCACTGTAATTTTGCAGATCGTGATGCGTAACTCCAATGTTGAACAAGATTGCTCCAACCTCAGGTCGGCAATTGTGCTTTTCGGCGATAGCTAACGCTTCTTTGTAATGGATGATTGCATCTTCGAATGCTCCAGAATCCTTCTTTAACTGGGCAAGTTGGTTCAGAGTTGCAACAGTTCCGACAACATCTCCGGTAGCTCTCTTGATTCGCAAGGCTTTCATATAGAGTTTTTCAGCTTGAGGAAACAGCCCTTCTGATTGTTTCACAAAAGCTACCTGATGTAGAGCAGCAGCAATCTCCGTTGAATTACCTAGCTTTCTGAATGCCTTTAGGCTTTCCCTGAATAGTCGGTCAGCTTCTTTCGGATTTCCGCATTTGAGTTCAATCATACCTAGAGGAAGCTGCGAGATTGCTACTCCATAGTCATCATGCAATTTCGTGTAGATTTCACGTACTTTTGCCAATATCTGTTTTGCCTTGTAGGGATGCCCCATCTCATCTTCGATTCTTGCCAAATGATCCATCGTCATCGCAAGATTCGCTAGGTCTCCTCTCGTTCGTTTTATTGCCAGACTTTTCAGGAACATCTTTCGACCCTTTTCTGGTTTCCCGAGAGTCTTATAGATGATACCGAGTTGATGAAAAGATGCAGCTAGGCCTATTCTCTTACCTATTTTCTCGCTCTTCCGCATACTTCGCTTATAGAACTGCTCTGCGATTCTGTAGTTGCCTATGCTTTGTTCAATCATACCCATTAGATGAAGCGTCGCTGCCAGTCCTTGATCGTCATGTATTTGTTTAAAGAGAGCCTGGCTTACTCGGCAATGATGCCGCGCTAAGAAATGCTTACCTAAGCGTTCGTTGATGGAAGCGAGTTCGTATAGTGCGGAAGCTGTTCCCTGTTTATCACAGTTTTTTTTGAAATATCTTGTGGCCTTTCTCAGAAAACTCGTTGAAGCCTTGAATTCGTCAATGTTGGCGAGAAGCCTTCCAAGAAAGTAGTATCTCAATCCTTGGGTTAGTCCCTTGCTCCAATCCTCTATCTGTTCTTTCCATGAATCAGGTAGTTGTTTTCCCTGTTGCGGAAGTTTCGCGTTGCCAATGATCCTATGCCAGATACTTTTTACGACTTCATTACCATCACAACTTATCATACGACCAGCGAAGTTCTCGAAGGGATAACGTAGGTTTTCAACTCTCATTTTTTCGGGCTCGTGACTTACATAGAAGATTCTGCTAACTGGGGCAATGGATCTTATCGCAGGATTAATATCAAACTCGTCTTTGGCGCGATAGCCCAGAACGACAATTGTCCTTCTGGGAACTTCAAAGAAGGAACGCACGGTCTGAGTTCTCTTCCTCAAAAGTCTCTGACCACTGATTACGTCAAGTGTTGCCCTCATACTCGACGTTTTGTGTGCACTTCCATGTATTTTGATCAATGTCGACATTTTCGCCTTATGCAAACCGTAGTCACTAAACTGAGCCTCTTTGAAATAAACCTGAAAGTTCACGCCTTCTTTCATACTTTCTTGTTTGAACGCTTTTTCAAGTAGGAGGTCGAAATTGGTAGTCATCACATCGTGTACGTATCCTTTGTTTGTTAGCTTTGCGATCAATATGTGAAAGGCATTTGGTTTGCTTTTTTCTGATCTGAACATTGCTGCCAAAAAATCAAGTATGGAATAGTTCCTTTCGAAGAATTCGATGAACCCTTCGAATGGGTATGTGAGCAGTCTTTGAGAAAGAGGGTTTTCGTTTGCGAGGATGTCAGAGTAGAACTTCTCCAGGAAAGCGCCTCTGCACAAGCACTTAAGAATATGAGAGATTAACTCTCGACCGAGAGGTAAGTTTGAAGGAGGAGGTTTGGAAATGCCAGCCCCGAGAAGAAACGCCGCCTCTCCTTGACGAATACTTTCCGCAATGGAATCCAAGCAACAATCAAATTGCTTCCCATTCTCAGATTCCATCAAATGAAACAACTCGAGATCATGGGATGTTATTTTCTAGAGAGCGTTTAAAAAACCATTGCCGCCTGAGTTATAGGTCAATATCTTGGCTATCCGTGAGCTGATTTTTCAAGTGCACAGCGCGAAGCGTCAGACCTGAATTAGTGAGGACTGGCAATGTCTTCTCCATCTTCCCTTTTTCTGTTTTGATCTCTCGCGCCAAATCCCAGATAACTTAGCTTATTTCAATGATTCGACTTGGTCGTGCTTGGTGTTAACCTCTATCGGACTGATATCCAAACGAACAAAAAGAATAACTACTTTCAATCAAAGAGGAGGACCCACAGTTAAGTTCATTCTCGCTTTCCAATAACGGTCAACATCTGCACTTTCCCTACGGCCTCTTACATACTTGCAGTAATAACAGTCCGAATGCGGTCTGTCCACATTTAGATTAACAATTCCTCTGTGACCATGATATTGCAGGAGTCGATTAGGCGGACGCAGTCCTGTGATCATCACCATGAATTCTGTGACAGCAAGAGAGGCAATTACTCCATTGAGCGAGACAACGGAAGGTCCAGTTCGATCTAGATGCTCCTTTGGGACACCATAGATGGTCTCTTCTTTTCTTCGAGCTTCAGGAGACATCAAGTCTGCTCGGGCTTGTAAAGGTGATATTAGACCATAACAGTATAGACACCCGCTGTTATCAACATTGACGAAGACTCTGCCACCGTAAACCAGACCAGTTTCATTCTCGATGTCTGATGCGATGTCAAAGTATGGAATCTCAAATGCAGCACATAATTCATTCAACACTAACCTAGCACCATCATTGTCCACGCATCCAAAGACACAACTAGCCCTTTTTATCGCTGAAAAAGACCCCTCATCGATCAGATCTTTGGGGATTGCGGTAACGTCTACGGACGGGTCAATCGAATGGACCAAGCGCTTAGCGATATCGACTTTCTTAGTTCTGGTGGTGATGTCGTCTGGGCTAGAACCGATTAACCGGTTAAGGTCGGTTTCTTTTAGGTCGTCGGAGTCAATGATTGCCATCTTACCGACGCCTAAGAAGGCAAGTTGCTGGATCAGATGCGAACCAAGACCACCTGCGCCAACTATTGCGGCATAAGACTCTCGGATTCGTCTTTGTCCTTCTTCGCCAAAAAGGCGTAGTTGCCTTTCATAACGACCCAGGTTCATGTTCGCCACCAATCCTACTCAATGTAAGACCATTTGGTCGAAGGCGATGACCGTTTACAACAAGCTCCGTGAGTGGTTGCGGATCTCTAGGCGTATCGACCCAAGCCAACCCGTCAAAATCTGAACTAGAAAACACTAGGGCTGCGTAGGGTTTCCCCTTTAGTCTCCACCATACGTGCGGAACGAATTCTTGAAAGCCCTCAAGGTCACTGCCGGAGAAGCTAGCGGAGGCATTATATGGATGGGAATGCACCTCTATTATGGATGCATTGAGATCGAAGGCTTTCTTGATAATCTTCGGGCGCATCTCGTCCTTTAGTTCGACGTACCATAAGGATCGAAATTCGTACTCGTCAGGCGTTACAGGGTACCATTCTATGAAATTTAAGTCTAGAGCCTGATCTGTCCTGCTCACCGATGCAAAAATGAAGCATACGTTTTCATGTTTTACCCGCTTGGGAAAAAGATGCTTGAGAATGTCGCGGTATGTCCTTTTAGGCAGATTCACAGCCATCCGAAGCATACGTTACCTACCCTCCGAAAAGCGGTCTTTGAATGTTCTAACAAAGTTCAAAAGATTGGACCCAGTTCGTAAGTCAGCCTTTGGAAGCCAACCCGAATCTTGTTGCCAAGAGAATAATCCCCACAACCCCGGAAAAGGCGGGCTACTCTGAGCGGGTTCTTGATAGTTGTTAGGAGGGCTTCCATCATACAGTATGCCTGCAGGAACATGGAAACCGTAAGGCGGGGTTCCCGGGTATCCCACTGGTATTTGAAAGCAAACGTCTGTCGTTTGACGATTCCAGTGTAGACCTGACGGGATCGGATAATCCTTAATCTTTACCCATTGCCCTGCGTCGATATACTCTACTTCAAAGTTGCGGTGCAGGAGTTCAAGTTCTTCCTTGATACGGTCATTCATGAGAGACTCCGCGCTTATAGCGTACCTTTTTGGAGAAGCCCATGCCCGGTTTAAGCGTAACGACTTCGCCAGGCTGAAGCGTACGTTCAGTATTGTCTTTCAGGTTCACTTCAATAGCGCCTAAACTTGGATCCCAGCCTCCGAGTTCCATGATCTTCTCAGTAGTAATTGTTTCTTGATCCCACGGAATAATGGTTCCCTCAATGTCTAGGAAGAATTTTGGTCCCTGACCCTGCTTACCCTCTTCTGTCATATTTCATCCACACGGTTATGTGAGGATTCTGTCTATTTTAGGGTTGCTCACTTTCTGGCGTAGGCAGTGGCTAATTTGGACACGCATTAACTAGTAAAAAGTCGAGGATGTCTATTAGAGCCGAAGCCAATATGACAGCGTTTCATGGGCTTTTTTCTCAGATAAAATCATTGAAAGTTATCGAAAAAGGTCTGCCGTCATAGAGAACTCTTAACAAGATCGAATTCATCTCTTCAACTCGCTTTGATTGTATTTCCGCTGTTGAGAATTCCTTGAAGCTTTTCGATTTTCCTTTCAGATTTGTCCTTTGAACATTATCATCGATTAGCAAGTAGGATTGGACATAGGGGGCATTCTTGATTAGAAACATCACCAAAGTTGTCAAGTTGCCCACATAGGAAGGTATGACCTCGACGGGGGCTACTTTGATCATACCTTTTGAGAGTTTGTCAATCTGTCCCATGATAGTCTCAATTCCTTTTTTGACTTTGAGTTTTCCCTCTTTGGAGGTGCCAACATTGTAGAATCTGTCTTCGATGAAATGAGAAACTTGAGTTTGATTCAAATCAATACAGTCGTACGCTATTGAAATCGCATTTAAGAGTGATAAACAAAACAGTTCCTGCTTATACCAGTTTAATGCTTTTGCTAGGTCTTCGTCTTTTATTCGTGTTTCCAACTCAAGTGCTCTCATAAAGAGGCTTTGCAGATGATAGAATTTCTGATATGGATCAACCTCAAGCCAGAGATAGTGGTATCTCCAAAACAATTCTTCATCGCTTTTTTTAATGATGGAGAGAGAGTCCATTACTCTTTCCAAATCCACAGTTTCCAAATCTGTAAATATCCGTTTTCTTTCTTCTGCCATCTTCAGATCTCTTCCGACAATCTCTTTTAGACGCTCCGAAGTGACAGCACGGATGTCGAGCTTCTTCGCTATTTGTAGTGTCGTTTCCAAAATATCCCTTGCAACAAGATAGGCTGTACAGGGATGAAAATAGGTCTTGAACCCAAACAACTGGAAAAGCTCAGTTACCTTTCCATATCCCTCTTTTACTTCAATTAAGTTTACCTCTGGAGTTAGATGGCTGTCAAATTTAGTTGCGAATACGTCAATGTCGCTTGCTTGGCTTCTAAATTCAATTGGAAAAATCTGAATATGGCAACGAGTGAAGTATCCCAGTCTTGAAAAAAGATTAGCGACCTCAACTTCTTTTTCAGAAATATCGTACTTTCGTTTCTCACTCACGAGCAAGCACCTTCCTGTATTTCTCTTAAAGCCTTGATTATTTCCTTCTTCGTAGCTTGAGCAAGTTCAACATCAATCTGCCTTCTTGTTTGAATTAAGTTATCAATTTCAGTTAAGTTGCCTACACTTTTACCAGACTGAATAGGTATGACCCCTCTTATGATGTCGCGTGCATCTTCGATTACATCCCTTTTGATCAACCAAAATCGGTAGTCGGATCCGCTTATCTTCTGCACTTTCACAATTCCGTTTTTCTCCAGATTTTCGTAATCTGTACCAATGGCCTCAGCCGAACCTGCAAATCCTCGATCTAGCAATGAGCTTAAGAATTTGTTAGGACTGTAAAGTTTGGTTTTCTTAGAGTAGTATTCCCCAAATCGAAAATTCGCTAGAGTCATTTTCACGAGGTCAAAATGATCCTTATCTTCTCTGGCAAGGGTAGAAGTTGGGCTAAAAAGGTAATCTTTGTTGTCACCTTGAACCTCAAGTTTGATCGGTTCGAGGATACCATACTTGCTGAGTAAATATAGAGTGGTTTCATCTGTGCCAAGGTGCTTGCTGACAACCGGCAGGGGATTGCCAGGATTGTTTTGTAAGAAATCGACTATGTTTTCCAGTTTTTGTTGTTCTAGAATTTCCAAAGCCATCTTAAATTTCTTTTCATCTTTGTATAGGCGATGACTAATGAGGAATGACTCGCTTTTCCAGTTGAAAGGAATGAGCAATTTATTTCCAACAACAAAATTCCATAGTCCCTGTCTGAATGGTTTTGGGAACAGAGCCAACACCTCGTAAAAGTCGTTCGCCGATACTGGTTTAGTCAAAGCTTTTGAAAGAATGTTCAAGAAACTCAGCTGAGAGTTATCAGTTGTTTCTGTGATTCTTTTCAGGCCGTATGCATAAACTTCAGAACTTGTTTGGAAAAGCAGTTGCACTCTGCTGTTGTTGATGACTCTTATCATCTTTTTTGCTTCAAGTTCAACCTTAGTTTTGATGTCAAACAACTTGGGCGAAATTCGCAGACGTGAAGCTTGGAACCTTAGAAGGTCTAAAGGCACTTCAATGTTTTTGTCTGATCTTCTGATCATCTCGAGTAAATCAACTTCTCGTCCTACATTAAGAACATCCGCTAGCTGAGTTTCAGCGATTGGGTCATCAGGCAATCTACTCAAATCCACTGCTACGGAAACGAAGCTCTTATCTGGATTCAACGGAGCCTCAACCTCTCCAACTTATATGACTTTTGACATAGTAAGTCTTAAACGCTTTGTCGCTATGCTAAATGATAGTCGTGAAATACTCAAAATCAATTAATCAAAAAACTCGAACACGTTTTGTCCTCACCACTTGAGCCTCGACCTGCCATATGGGGTAAACACGCTTGCTGGCAAATGGAGATTTACTGGTAGACGCGCGCAAATCCCACCCTCAGCAGTCAGAAAAAGTAAAAAGGATGCGCACTTAAGGAAATTTATGCGCGAAACGGAGCTTGGCCAGCTTCTCGAAGATGATTTCAAGTCAGCACTTCCTCCTTTTTCAAAGATATACATCCCTAGATCCATAATATTGAGCATATCGAAGATTCCCTTTGACCATCAGTTTGAGTTTTGTGGATATTTTGTAGGGCAAATTCAAGGGAAAGTTATCCAAATGCGATGTTTTGAATGGCAAGCAAATTTGCTTCTGGAACTTGTTTCGAACGCGCAACAATGTCTAGAGTATTTGAAAGTAGCAGAAATTACAACGCCTCCTTCACGGGTGTATTCTCTTCAAAAGTACCTATTTTGGCATATGCTTAACGACAGAAAACTTCGAGAGAAAGCTATAGAAACTTTGAAAGGCCAATTTGCATTAAGAAATTTTCAGGAGCTCATTAATGAAGAGGCGAAGGTATCCAGCATTCCTTCTGAAACAACGAAGATTATCGGTGAAGACTCATGGTATTATGAGTATGAAAGGGAATCTCTCACGAAGCCAATTACATATTACAAGCTACATCTTCATTCTCATCCATTGGGAAACCGAATACTCCCTTCCTCTGCCGATCTATGCAATATGCCAGAAATTTCCTCTATAGCACGAATTGAATCCAACAAGGCATTTTCTTTGTGTACATACAAATCAAGCGGACCTGGAAGAACCATATTTATCGCCTTTTTCCCAATAAACAGCGTAGAGGCAAGTCTAGAGATAGAGTTGGATAAACCAAAGATTATGAGGGTCGAGGCAGATTGCGAATATGAAGATTGGCGAAGAGAGGAAAAGCTGGGCAAAGAATACGAATTCTATATGCGCTTAATTTAATCAGGTGATGATGCACGCACATTGCTGGTTGCAGCAGCTTTACAATTGCACACCGTTTCTGGTGAAGATTTCTTTGATCTCGCTCAATCGTTTTGCGATATGCTGTCCTTTCTCGCTCAGCGAATAGTATGTTTGAATGGGTTTGGTGGTCACAACTCTCCTCTTCACCAGTTCTTCTTTCTCCAATGCTTTCAGGTTCAGTGACAAGGTTCCTCGGCTGGCTATCAGTTTAGTCAAGTCTGTATATCTCAATTCTCCCTTAGCATAGATCAGCAACAGTATTTTTACCGAAGGAATTTGCGAGATTTTGGAAATCTTCACTCAACAAACCCTTATTCACCATGAACTCTACACGTTGAAAATATCATAGCACACGCATATGAGCAAAGTTCACCAAAAAGAACTTATAGACAATAGACAAACTAAAGAAAAGGGTACGGAGATTTGGCAGAGCTTCCTCCTAACATTTGTTCTTGCTGCAACAAATTTCGAGCGAAGAGAGAACGAGGGCAAATGGTCGAGGCAACACGGTATAAGAAAAGGCTACGGGTAAAGTGGAAATGCTCTAACCCTCAGTGCGGTTATGTGTGGCAGGGCTCTTACGACGCGCCGGAATCTTCTGAAGGCTATTGCAAGAAGTGCAACGAACTGGGCAGGCTTATTAACGGCAACCTTCATGATGGCGTGTTCACTCTGAATCTTCAATGCCCACAATGCAATGATAGATGGACTATAAGTGTCAACCCGCGTCCAAGTTTGTTCTAAACACTGCGTATTTTAGATTCAATTTGCTGATATCAGCAGTCTTCTCATTCTTCCAACCTCTGGGCTATGTTATCATATCGTTCAGAAACATCCTTTTTTGGAAACAGCTTATCCAGAACATAGTGTATCATTTCGTGATTGAGTATGTCCTCTGGACAAAACTGCGCCTCCTCTATATCTATAACAATTACGTTGTAATGAGCGTTGTAGTTTGCCGCCCCCGACTCATAGGGAGATAGGAGAATCGTGGGTGTTTCTTCCAGTGAGGATGAATTGTCCTTGAGGAAACCCCATTCGGTTGGGCAGCAATGATTTTGCCTTTTGCAGAACCGACACCTAGAGTGCAATGCGAAATAGTCAGTGATTCCTTTGTCAAGTTCTCCACCCCACCAACCTTCCTCCATGGCTTGAGGGTAGAATCTGAATATTCCTTCGA
>Ga0315310_10000769_pt1 | contig 20415 bp, 22 predicted proteins | sample TDP5_MG_FD_203630 | JGI IMG/M metagenome (GOLD analysis project Ga0315310, IMG submission 203630) | Freshwater sediment microbial communities from Lake Towuti, South Sulawesi, Indonesia - TDP5 | ecosystem: Environmental > Aquatic > Freshwater > Lake > Sediment | place: Indonesia: South Sulawesi... | reverse complement strand
AGCAGAGATGCCCTTTCTTTTTAGCAAAATTATGGAAGCTCTTTTACACACTTTTCTGTACCAGAGAGAAAAAGTCTGGTTAAATTTTGTCACAAAACCTAAAAATTTTTACTGTCAAAGTCGGGATATATATGTTCACCGTGGTATTTTTAAATCCATCCCGTATTTTATTTTCCAGAAGCGCGATCAAAACTTCGGATATAAAAAATGAAACCTTTGAGGGAACTTTTCTTTTTAAACCGCATTATAAGAAGATTAATGGTTTTCAAATGCACTATATTGATGAGGGCGAAGGTGAACCGATAGTTTATGTTTATGGCAAACCTACGTGGGGGTACTTGTACCGAAAATTTAAACATAATTAAAAAGTTCTTACAAAAAAATCCCTGAGAAATCCGCGCTTTAAAGGCTCTTTTCCCTTAGTAAACCTTGAATTTTCTGTAATTTCAATGGCGTCAGATCATAAACTTTCCACATAAGAACGCAAGATGCGATGTAGAAACACATTGGAACAAAGGCTATGATAACTCGGATTCCAAATTCAGCTAAGGGCGTCTGGCTCGGCCAATCTGCAACGAACCCTGTGGCTGTATGGACTCCTGCAATAACGATAGCCCCTATAATGTTCGAAAAACGCCCAAAAAATGTACGTATACCCGTATAAATGCCTTCTTTACGTGCCCCGGTTTTCACCACAATTTCATCAATTACATCAGAAAAGCAGGGATACATCAGCGTCCATAAGGCTCCTAAGGCAATCCCTAAGAAAATAGTTCCAATAATAGTGGCTTCAAAAGTTGCAATAAACATCATTGGCACGAAAAGCAGCGCTGATACCCCGCTACCTATTATATAGATCTTTCGATTCCCGAATTTTCGCCCTAATTTTATCCATATTGGAACTGATATAATACTTCCTAGCAGGAAAGCCCCAGAAATAAATATCTCAACATTTGCTTCTCTTTTTAGAATATATTGAACCCAATATGGAATAGATCCTAACATGAGCATGAATAACACCATTTGGGAAAGATAAACAAACACGTAAATCAAAAAGTTCTTTTGCTTCAAAGAGAATTTGAGGGTTTGAAAAAAAGGCTCATGTGCTGCTTCTGTATTGATTCGGATGGCGCGTTCCCGTAATTCACTATCTTCATGCATGCCTGGAATCATAAAAAACGCGCTTGATAGCCCAATTACCAAAACTACCATTGCCGATAAGATATATGAGTCCAAATTCCCATATGTAATGAAAAGAGGTGGAATCAACATACCTAATGCAAGCCCAAGCTGCCCAAAAATCGTGCTCCATCCGCCAACTCTGGTTCTTTCCTCATTTGTTTGAAATTTGTCTGGGAAGAGCGCAAGCCAATTCGTCATCCAAAAGGAATAGAACAGATCGAACAGGCAAATCATGGTTAAAAGCCAGAAAAAAGCTACTAAAGTTTCTTGACTAGGTACAGTAAAAATGAATAAATACACTATGCAATAAGGTATAGCAGAAATTACAAACCACGGAAACCGTCGCCCCCATCGATTCGTAAACCGATAATTCTTATCCGAAAAATATCCGGCAAGTGGGTCGTTGAACATGTTCCAAATTCCATATAGAATAAAAGCCAAACTGATATATGCAATATCCAAGGAAATTTCCTTTTCAAAAAAATTAATTACCCGTACTGCAAAAGCACCTGTGAAAAAGTTATCTAGGAATCCCCCAAACCCATATGAGAGATGGATTTTCGAAGAATACTTCATTGGTCGTGGAATCTCCTTAAAATTGGTGTTCTGAGCATTTTCAAAACTTTGGGTTTAATCAATTTTAAAAGAAATCTATCTTACTATTTATCCATGCAATATCAAAATGTTGTGGTGACAGGTGGAGCCGGCTTTATTGGGTCTCATCTTGTGGATAAATTGGTAGAGGAAGAATGTCAAGTCACCGTGATTGATTCGCTGGTATCCGGGAATTTAAAATTCATTGAACCTTTAAGGGACCAAATATCTTTCGTGAAGGCGGATATTCGGGACGAAGATATCCTCCAAAAAATTTGCTCTGGCAAAGATACCATTTTTCATTTTGCAGCAGATCCGGATGTACGAAGTTCCGTGGATAATCCCGCCAAGAGTTTTGGAATCAATGTTCAAGGGACTTTCCTTGTCTTAGAATGTATGCGTCGGCTTGAAATTCCAAATATTGTATTTGCATCCTCTGGAGGTACCCTCTATGGTCAAGTAGATACGTTTCCAACCCCCGAGGAAACTCCTTTTCACCCTATTAGCGCTTATGGTGCCACAAAGGCTGTGGCCGAGGCCTATCTATCCGCCTATGCAGCCTCATACGACCTTACTGCCGTTTCCCTTCGTTATGCCAACATTTTTGGTCCTCGTTCCACCCATGGCGTTATGTTCGACTTTTACCAGAAGTTAAAGAAAGACTCTAAGAAACTCGAAATTCTGGGTGATGGCAACCAAATCAAATCTTATCTCTATATCACTGACTGCATTGAAGCCTCGCTCCTTGCTGCTAAAAGCGTTGAAAAAAGGTATGAAGCTTTCAACATTGGCGCAGATAGCTGGATGAGTGTGAAAGAAATTGCGGATATTATCACCGATGAACTCGGCTTACAGAAAATCAAATACGATTATACGGGCGGCGAAGCGGGTTGGACTGGCGATGTTTATAAAATGCTGCTCTCAATCGATAAAATGAAAACTTTGGGTTGGACTCCAAAAGTTAGCACCGAAAAAGGTATTCGTGAATATATCCGTTGGTTAGAAGAAACCTCTTAAGTTCCTATTTTATTTTTTTCAATTTGAATACTTACAAATATAATCGGACATGAATTTTTTTCTAATCATATTTTGTGCTTTTTTCATGTTACCAAAAGTTATAAATGAAATAATTGAAAAAGGTTATTTGAAGATATTTAAATTAGGGTGAAAGAAAATAATTCAAATCTCAACAAGAATTCCCAAAGAATTAATGAAAAAACTAGAATATTTAGAAGAAATTGAAAAAATAGATCGTTCAACATTATTAAGAAGACTTTTTTCTATGGGAATAAAAGAATATCTTACAGAAATAGCACTAAATACTTATTTGAAAGGAGAAGTTTCAGCCTGGAAAGCTGCAGAATTAGCTGATCTTACACTTTATGAATTTATTGACCTTTTGAAAATACGTAGGATTCCAGCTCAGTATGCACTTGAAGATTTAGAAGAAGATTTAAGAAATGTAGGAAAATGATAGTATTAAACGCCACGCCTCTGATCTTTTTGAGTAGAGTTCAAAAATTGGAATACATTATCCAATTATATGATACCATTTACCTTCCCTTGAAAGTTTATGAGGAAGTTGTTATACAAGGGAAAAAAACTCAAAAATTGGAAGCCAATCTCATTGAAGAATATATTAATGAGAGAAAAATTATAGTAAAAAAAGTAAAAATCAAAGAAGCCTCTTATCCAAATAATCTTCACCAAGGTGAAATTGAAGCTATTCAATTGGCCAGAGATTTACAATCAAAAATACTTATTGACGATCGATCAGCTTACAACTTTTGTAAATTCTTAAATCTTGATGTTATACGAACTATTAAGGTTCTTATTGAAATATGTATTCACCAAATTATTGATAAATCAAAACTAAAAAATAATATAGCTAGGTTAACAAACGAGGGTTTTTGGATTGGTTCGGATATTTTGGCTAGGATTGAAGAATTTCTAATTGATTTTTGACATTTAGTCGATTAAAACTTATATTATCCGTTTCTATATTTAATATAATGGCAATAAAAGATTTAACGGCTTTATTGAATGCAGTTTAATACTTTGCTTATCAGTATTGCTCAATTTTTGATATATAAAGTCTCACAACCGCCTTCTGAATAATTAAATGGCGGGTAAGTGATCGAATACTTATGATCGATATCTTTATCGTACCAAAAATGGATTATTGCAAATAACTTTGGTCGTTTAATTTTCGATGTGTTGATGATCAATCGAAAAAGTATTCAGATGATCTTATTCGAATTAAGGAAAGAGGCAGGTTATCAATTATGTCAAGTTTCTGCTTCCTAATTGAAAATACAGCAACATTTCACTTTCTTACTTGATGAATTCCGGTCATAATATTTGCTCTTATTTAATTAAATATTTCTTTACATAAAATTTGCAAGATAATTAATTACCATCATAACTATGACTGATATTTAAAGTTCAGCAATATTTTTATATGAAATACAAATTAGGATCAATTACCATTTTAGTTTAAAACTGGCAACTAATCGAATTAAATGTCAGAAAAAGAGATTGAAAATAAAATGAAGAAACTATTGATAATAGGGATTTTTCTAATAATTCTACTAGGAATTAGTGCAATACCCGCTAATGCAGCAGTGGAAAACGTCTGAGGTGTGTCCAAAGGTGCTTCAAAAACTTGGCAAGTGGACCATAAACTCACAGGCGCAACAGAAATGTCAGATAGCCCGAGAAAATACACGTGGACTATTCAGAATGTATCGGACTATAATCACAATAATTACACAGACATCTTAATCCTCGTTAAAATGGATATGGGTATGTTTTCATCTACAGCCACTTATATGATACCAGATGATATGGGCTGGTCTTATTCGGCCCTTATTAATATCGACCCCTCAAACCCCCAACTCCTCGTTCCTATCAAGTATTACAAGCCTGCTCATGGATTGGATTGGGAAGCCTCCATATCAAAGATAAACACTCTTCAGGACGGGATTTGGCCCCAAAAAAATTGGAGTGCTACAACCTCGGGGAACATCCTCACTATAAGCTATAGCAGAGATGATAATAGATTAAAAGAAACAAGCGACCTTTATCGCAATTATACCCAAACTATTACCATCAAATGGGATATGACCACTGGCTTGCTCATCTCTTACGAAATGAAAAACGTATATACTTTTGATAATCTTCAAGAACTTTGGACAATAACCATCTTAGAAGCAGGAATTCCCGCATTCGGCTTCATTGGCGTTCTTATGGGTGTTGCCCTCATTGGATCAATCATTATCTTTCTTAAAAAACCTGCATTAAAATACAAGAAGAACTGAAATCCCTTTCTACTAATTTTTTTTATATAATATTTCTTTTTTTTACTATTTCATATTCTCTTTTTTAGAAAAAAACGAAATGAAATAATTGAAATAGATTATTTGAAGATATATAAATAAGAGTAAGAAAATAATCCAAATTCATAAAAAATCTCCCCAAAAAAATACATAGGATTCCAGCTAAATAATACATAAGATTGAGAAGAAGATTTAGGAAAAGTTGAAAGATAATGATATTAAATGCTTTTTAAGATAACGATTGAATGAAATCGTCTATATCAGTATTAAACTCAGTAGGGCGTTCTATTTGTAAGCAATGCCCAACTTGCGGTCCAATGGTTTTCAAACTCGAATTTTGGATGAGCAATTGCATCCGCCCTGAATTATCAGGGAGTATCATTGCATCTCTATCGCCGACGAGAATGAGTGTCGGTATTGAGATTGAAGGGAGCTTTTTCTCAATATCATATTTATTCACAAAAGCATCCAAAGTGGCAATTGCCACGTAATCTGGGCATTTCAATCCCTCTTCTGTATTGCGTTGAATGATTTCTTTATGTTCCTGGGCAAATTTTCTAAAATACGCCAATTTCGATATTATTTCCCCTGTAGCCCTATCATACTTTAAAATACCTTCCTTGAACTTATTAACTATTTGACTAAGCACCGGATTTCCCATTTTATAAGTGGTTCCACAAAGTATAAGCGCTTTCAATTTTGTAGCATATTGTTTATTCACTGCATACGTTAGCACTATCATACCACCCATTGAATGTCCCACCAACACGAATTTTTCCTTCCCTATAACTTTAGAAACGAAGATGTCTAGTTCCGATGCAAAATCTTTCATCAAATATTCTGCTTTGGGTTTATCAGACGCCCCATGACCCTTCAGATCGATTGTAATAACTCTATATTTTTCTGTAAAATAATCCACTTGATTGAACCACATCCAATTATTCGAAGTCCAGCCGTGGACAAAAAGAATCGGAATACCTTCACCTCTGTCTTCATAATATAACTTCACATTTTTCTCCAATTGAAAATATGGCATTGTATCACCTTTTAATTCGAGATCCTCTCTTGCTACTTGCTCATTCTATTATAATTAAATTTTTCTGTCTAAATTAAATGTTTATAGTGTAATATCCGAGGATCGATAAATGATCCAGCCTAAAAAACATGAGCTCTATACAAAAACTATTGAGTCCGTTGGTGCTTCAAAAACATATCAAATAACCCATAAATTCATAGGAGTAACAGAAAATTCAGATAGCATGAAAACAATTACGATTTCTATTCAAAATATATCGGATTATAACCATAATAATTATACAGACATCTTGTATATCTATAAATTAGAAGTGGGTAGTAATACTTACATTGGGGGTGGCGATTGGGAAGATAATACAACTGATTACTTCGAGCTGTTAACACCCATAACTAGTGAAAGATGGCTGGTTCCTGTTCGCTGGTTTTCACCTGAACATGGATTGGACTTGACGGTTGCCATAACAAATATAAACAATTATCAACAAAACGGCAAGAATTGGACTGCTACAACATCGGGGAACCTCCTTATTTTAGAGTATAACAAACCAGATCTCGTAGATTCTAGTTTAGGCAATTACACCTTAACCTATCTCATCCGATGGGATATGACCACTGGCTGGCTCAATTATTATGAAGAGAAAAGGGTATATGAATCTGAAAATCTTCAAGAGATTATGATAGCAACAACAGGGGAAGCAGGAATTCCAGCATTTGGCTTCATTGGGGCTCTCATAGGTGTTGCTCTCATTGCTACACCCATCATATTTCTTAAAAAACCTGAAATTCAATAAGAAGTGAGCTCTCTCTATATATACTTTTTTATTTCACCTTTTTTTTCTATCTTATCCATCTGAATATATTTTTCTATTCAATAAGTCCTCATAAAGGGCAGAGACTCTTATTATATAATATACGAATAGGATTCAACGATGGTCAATTCCTCTCAAGCGACACTCATAGAACTTGTATTGATTGATATATCAAAAGATTTATACGAATAAGAAATTCCAATCCTACTTCTTTTCCTATCCTTTCTCATAGAAAAACCATCTTTCTCGTTAAATCAATTTTTTATGGAACTGAGTAATTATTTTCTTCAACAAAGAGAAATCTTTTGAAATTCTAATTTCAAAAATTTCATTTCTTTTTACGACCTTTAAAAAATGCGCATCAAATTCTTGATTTCCTCCGCATATAACTCACTATTAGGCCCATTCTCTGATCATGATTAAATTTTGCGCATTTTAATAGTGTGAATGATAATCAGATATAAAAATGGGGTAGTTTATATATGCTCATTTCATAAAATGAACAACCTAAAAAACGAGGTGTTAAGATGAACAAAATCGAACTACTTACTGAAAGCAGACTCTTAGTTCTCGCAATTGTTCTCATGGGAATTGCCTTAGGGCTTTCAGTCTTTGCAACAGGTAGTGCTGATCCCTGGAGTCCTTGGCCCTTTCCATAAGAATGAAGGAGGTTTCTTCACCTCTTTTTAATTCTCTCTTTTTTTTCTTTTAAAATCGAAATATAAAAAACCAAAATAAAAATAAGAATTCTTTATTTGATATATAAAAAATTAGACAAAAAAAGGGGAAAAATATTTGTTTTGAAAGCGTTCTTCTAGGCTGATATACGGGGTGGCGGAATAAAGACCCGACGTTCCCCTTCCTTCAAGGAGACGGCATCCTCTGGGCAGTAATGAGCGCATATACCGCAGCCGATGCAATGAGTTTCATCGACAATCGCTTTATTATCTGCATCGAGTGAAATGGCAGTCACTGGGCATTTCTCCACGCAAATTCCACACCCAATACACGCATCAGGATCTATTTGCGAGAGATGAAATGTAACTGTATGTATGGGAAAGGCGCCTTCCCGGTTTAGGCGGAAATTATCGCAAAAAGCTGGATGACAATTGCAAATGGAATTTTCCTCTTGAGTAATATCTGATTTGTTATGGAAAGCTGTATGAACCAACCCTGCTTCTTCGACCTTTTTCATAATTTCAAGAGCTTCCTCTTTACTGACGGCTCTAGCAAAGCCTTGTTGAATTACATGTCGCGCTGATTTCCCAAAGGTGAAACAGACTTCAGGTGACACTCCGATATCGAATGTTTCGCCGAGCATTTCATGGTACTGCCGACAGAAGCAATTTCCAACGGCGATATCATCGTATTTATTAATAATCTCTTCGACGGTTTGAGAAGGTAAAACCTGTTCTTCTGCTCCGATTGTTTTGTCTATCTTAATCGTTTTTCCTTCTGCTGTCTCATGCAAGGGCACCGTTCGATCGAAAGAGGGGGTTTTTGCAAAAGCTGCTGTAATGCTGTCATAATTCTTTTGAACTGCAACACCCAATTCCTTCATTAACTGCTCATAAAGAGCAGAGATCTCCCTTAATCTCTGCAATCCCTCTTCATCTCTTGGCTTTTCCTGCATAAATTGATATTCGAATGCTCCAATCATCACAATAGGCATTAGTCGGTATACCATAAACCCTTTGGAGCTGGGCTGATTGAACATGAACCCTTTTTTAGCTATGCTAGCTGCTTGCTGCTCAATTTCTTCTTCAGACCAATCTGGCAATTTTGCCTTTAACTCATCCATTGTTAGCGAGGGCTTTATTTTAAAAGCCTTTATAAACTCTAAATCTTTCTCATCGAGATAGTATTGCAATATTTTGATGAAAGTATCCGATAAGGGAAATGGCAACGGACCCGCAGCAATAATGGTCTGTGCGGCTTTTCTAAATCTTTTTTCTAAAGTATCTTGTTCTGACATGCTCTATCACTAAAAACTTCCAGTTCTAATTCAAATCATTATTTTAAATTTTTTTTTATCCATTTAAAATAAAAAAGAGAAAGTTTATTTAAAAGTCTTATTCTTAGGCTGATACACGGGGAGGCGGAATAAAGACTCGGCGCTGCCCTTCTTTCAAGATAATGGCATCTACCGGACAGAAATGCGCACAAAGGCCACAACCAATGCAATGGCTTTCATCTACTACTGCTTTATTATCCGCATCGAGCGAAATCGCCGTCATCGGGCATTTCTCTACACAAATACCGCAACCGGTACATTCATCTGGATTTATTTGGGAGAGGTAGAATGTGGTGCTCATGATTGCAAGGGTTCCTTCCCGAAACATGCGGAACGCATCACAATATGCTGGATGACAATTACAAATGGAATTTTCTTCTTGCGTAATATCCTGTTTGTTATGGAAAGTCCTATGAACCAATCCTGCATCTTCGACTTTTTTCATAATTTCCATGGCTTCCTCTTTCGTTACCTGTCTAGCAAAGCCCTGTTGTATCACATGTTTCGCCGATTTCCCAAACATGAAACATACTTCTGGTGAGATACCGACATCGAACGTTTCCCCAAGTGATTCACGATATTGCCGGCAAAAGCAGTTTCCCACGGCGATATCATCAAATTTATTAATAATTTCTTCGACCGTTTGCGAAGGCAATACTTGTTCTTCCGCGCCTATCTCTTTTTCTATCTTGATAGTTTTACCCTCTGCAGTTTCGTGAAAAGGCACCATTCGATCAAACGGTGGTGCTTTTTCAAAAGCCGTTACCATTCCATCGTAATTTCTTTGAATTGCATCATGTAATTCCTTAAATAAATTTTCATACAATTCGGAGATCTCTTTCAATCTTTGGAGTTGAGCTTCATCTTGAGGTTTTTCCTGCATAAACGTATATTCAAAGGTGCCAATATTGACTATTGGCATCAGCCGATATACCATAAACCCTTTAGAGCTGGGCTGATTGAATATGAATCCCTTTTTAGCTAAACTTTCCGCCTGTTGCTGGATTTCTTCTTCAGACCAATTTGGCAATTTTGCCTTTAACTCATCCATTGTCTGCGAGGCCTTTACTTTAAAAGCTTTGACGAATTCTAAATCTTTATCATCAAGATAATATGTCAATATCTTCATGAATGTGTCCGATAAGGGAAATGGCAATGGACCCGCAGCGATAATAGTCTGTGCGGCTTTTTTAAATTTCTTTTCTAATTCCTCTTGCTCTGACATAATTTTTCACCACTTTAACTATTATTTTTCACTATTCATATTTCGAAAATAAATATTTTTATTTTTATAATCGAAAAATAATAAACAACAAATTAAACTTGTGATTAAAAATAGAAGTTGAGAGATAATGAGATAAATGAAGCAATATTTGTTCAAGATATCGAATTTATTTATCAACGAAAAAGAAATTTTAGCTCGGATCATTTTAAAAAATTATTTAGTAAATTAGGGTGAATATATTGTGTAATTTTTGTTTTATGCATTCTGAATCAACAGGAAAATATTGGTTTAAAGAAGCACGAATGTATGCGCGCGAGATGTACCATCGAATGAGAGTGGATAGTGAGCATCGGGCGAAACATGGTCCTGGACTTGAAGCGCAAGTAGCAGGATTGGCATTACAAGCAATGGAAGCCAAGAATTTAACTCCGGAAAAATACCCGGACATTGTTGCGCAGCTAAACAAATTGACCCGAAATATTCATTCTGGGCAGGTAATTACATTAGAGGATGCACTTACAATGATTGATTTAGCATCGCCTATTGCCTTTATTGCCTGTGATTGCCGTAGACAAAAATATGGCTATATTGAACGTGATAGATCTCGAATGACCTGTTTAGGACTTGGGATCGGCATGTTTCGTTATGAGCAATTACCCGCCCGTTATGTTGCAGGGGCTGAATTTGTATCCGATACAGAGGCGAAAGAATGGCTCAAAACTTGGAATAAGAAAGGGCTTGTGCACACTCTAATGACTTTTGGGCTGCGCAATGGAGCACCCTATATAGGAGGTCTATGTAACTGCACGTATGCGGATTGCCTCTCCATTAGCTGGCGATTAGATTATGGCATTAAGCAACTGATGAAAGGCGAAAGAGTGGCAACTCTTAAACCCGAAAACTGCACTGGGTGTTATCAATGCATTATAAGGTGTCAATTCGGAGCATTGTCAGCGAATATACGTGAAGAGAAAGTCCACATTGACATGACCAAATGTTTTGGTTGTGGCAGTTGCACAAGCGTCTGCAATAAACAAGCCATTGAACTCGTTGATCGACGGAATTTTGAAGTTTTAAAATATGATTGGTAAAACTGAGTGATTGATATGTCGATTACAATATCTGATCCTGATTTGCCCAAAATCAAAATTCGTATTTCAAATGATAAATGCAGGACTCCTATGATTTGTCCTTCACCCTGTTATAAATTGTGTTCACAGGGTGTTTTCATTGTTGCCGCGAATCCCATGAAAGTCGCCCAGAAATGGATGCCTATCAGTGATGAAACGCCTGGCGATTATATGCTAATCGCGCCAATGATTCCCAAATGCACTGGATGCAAAATTTGTATTGACAACTGTCCTACTGGTGCACTTAAAATTAAATTCACACCCATTCAAAAAGAGGGCGAAGCCGAACAATCGAGTTAAGAAAGGAGCAAAACGAAATGGCTGTACAAAAGTATAATTATGAAATTCCTGAAACATTGTTCCAAATGATAGAAACCGAATTTGATGGGGAAACTATTGCAAACAAATATCTTGAATCCAAAAATGCGGCTGTATTCGAAGATTATGGAAAAAAATGGATGCAACGGACCTATGAGTTGGGGATAAAATCGGAAAATATCGATCGCGCCTACGAAGTTTTAAAGGCGGTCGCACAGGACACGGCAACCCTGTTATTTCCGCATGAGGCCCAGCGTTTCATTGAGATTGCATATCTTTCGGTGCATCTAATGAGTGGTGTGGATATTTATACAGCAAATGCGAAGGAACTCAGTTTCAAAGTCCATGATGGAACTTGCAAGATTTATGAAGCATTAAAAACAGGCTTGGATGCTGATGAATTGCAAGCGCTCCCATGTAAGAAGGCCTGCTTAACTGCAGTAAATACCATCTTTAAACTTTTGAAAATGACTGTGCATATTTCTATGCCGAATGAGATGCCAAGAGATGGATTCTGCCTTTTTTGTGCAAAGAAAAAATAAAATTTTTCTATTTTTTTAATTCAATTTTCACTTTTAAACAATTTCATCCTTTTTAAACCAATAGATATCTTTTAAAATTTTGGCACCTTCATCGAAATCAATGGCAGTTAAGGTTTGAATAGAGGTATTCACAAGAAATCGCCCCGCTAATTCAAGATAATTGACCTCGCTTGTGGCTTCTGCTACCATGACCAAATCATACTGTCCCAGGACAAAAAATAGCTGATGAATTTTTACGCCTTCGGGCGGATTATTTTTCATTTTTTCGCACGCTTTTATGGCTTCTTCTTGCATTCCCGGTAAAATTTTCATTAAACTCACAAAAAACATTCCCATTCACCTTAATTTATAGTTTTTATTGCTCATTCTTTTCTTATTTATAATGATAGATTCTTATATTTATTAAAATTATTACTTTTTGGGTTAATAAATTTTGAAAATCTTAAAAAATTTTTTAAAATCATAATGAGAATGGATTAAAGTGGATTATAATGCAATTGTAATTGGAGCTGGGACCTCGGGACTCAGTATTGCGGCATTATTAGGAGCTGCAGGGTTTAAACCTCTAGTTCTCGAGAAACAGCCATTTATAGGCGGGCGGGCTCGGACATGGCATAAGGATGGTTTCAATGTTGATTATGGAATTCATATATTACGTGGATCTTATCAAAAAGTGTTTCATCCCTTGAATATGGAAATTCATAAAGCAACTATGCCCTTTTCAAAAGGAATAATCATTGACGACCACGGAATCCTACATAAACTACCCAAGCTGTATTCTTTTTTCAAAGCTAAATTTCTCTCTTCTAAGGATATTAGCTCCCTAATTCGACATTTTGGAGGGTTATTTCTTGTTAATCCGAAAAAATACTTTAATATCAGTATCAAACAATGGCTCGATGGTATTCATGCCAGCCCTCAGATTCAAATTTTGTTCAAATTGTTATCAATGACGTTGTTGGTTTGTCCTTTCCTTGAACGGGCATCTTTTGGCGAGTTGCTCTTGAATTTGAGGCATCTAAACCTAACCGGTTTGGGTCATCCTATTGGGGGATTTCAACAAGTTCAACGAGCACTTCTTTGGAAAATCAATCAATGCGGCGGGAAATTGCAACTCAGAACAAAAGTAGAACAAATTATCATTAAAAATGGTAAGGCTATAGGCATCAGAGCATCTGAAAAAGAATTTTACGCGAATTTAATAGTGAGTACAATTCCAATTCAACAACTCCCTAAGATACTTGATGAAAGCTTACTGGAGAAAAAATATTCGAATTACCTTAAAAATCTTCGTCCCACAAGTGGAATTTCTATCGATTATGGATTAATTGAAAAATTATATCGAGAGGTTATGTTCCTAGTACCAGACCCAGCTATTTTAGGGTCCTTCACTTCAAATATTGATCCCACCACTGCTCCAAAAAACAAACAATTGGTTACTTTTCTCAATATCCTAAATGCGGAAGATATAAGAAATAAACAAAGAGCGCGAGAGAAACTGAAGCAGGCGGAAAATAAAATATTTACCACATTTCCAAAACTACCAGATAAAATTGAATGGAGAAGAACTCTTTTTTTAGAGGTAGTAGATGGAGTCGAACTGAATATTAACCAAACTCAGGACAAAAGACCGGATGTCCAAGTACCTGGCATATCGAATCTCTATATTGCCAGTGATTCAACCCGTGCAGAAGGTGCAGGCGGAGATATCGCTTTTAGCTCAGCCAAATTGTGTTTTAATCGCATTATTCAATTGAAAAAACGAATTTAATACTTCTCTTTACTTTGAAAATCATTGAAAGAATATGGGAATTTATAGCCTACGTATAATAGAAATTTCACCGTCAAAATCATTATCTACGGAAAAGTTAGCCCGAGCTAAAAAGCAAAATTTTTCCCCTTGTTTAAGAATGCCCTTTATCGGACTTCATCATTTTAATTGTTCTTGGTTTTCCAAATTAGAAGTAGATTTAGCAGAACCAAATTTTCTTTCAATTGCCGCAATTTTGGCTTCAATAGAAGCGAGCTTGGATTGTAAACTCACCATTTTGGTAGGATATCCGACAAGATTAAGTGAATTTTTAAGTTTTATCCATTTCAATTTGAGAGGTACAAGCTTAAGAATTCGTTTATAGGTAAGTTCATTGATATTAGGAATCGTTACTTTTAACACTTCTATAACTTCCTCGCTTGTTCTAACTATGTTACTGTAATGTTCTATTTTGCGCCCAAATCGAAATCCTCTCAATTGGAGAACAGAGATTATACCATAGAGTTTCCAAATTTGTTTTGTTAAATTTTCTATTTTCCAGGAATATTCATTGATTAATTCCCCTGGTATTTGGGTTGGTCGATCAATCCACCTTTTAGCGAGGATCATGGTAAGTACAATGGTACCCCACATGCCGCCGTTGGCAATTAAGACCACAATTAAAGTTATGTCTGTAGTCTGTATGTTGGAAGGCGTAAAAAGGAATTGGTAAAAATCCCATGTGGCATGTGCTATACTCACACCCCAAATATTCCCTGTACGAATACGAATAAACCCTAAGATCAAACCAATTAAAATAAGCGATGATAAACCAAGGAGATTCTCGAAGCTACCAGAAATTACATAACTAGGGATATGTAAGAAGGCAAAAAGAATTCCTGTTAATAGTACAGCTTTCATTTGTGACATTTCTTTCTGGAAATTTGCCTGAATATAACCTCTGAAAAGAGTCTCTTCTGTAAATCCAATCACTAAAGTGAACAATAATAAAATGATGATGAGGATGATAATAATGATAGGGCAACTTACGGGTAAATTAAGGATAGTACAAGAGATATTCAAGGGTAATTGAGAGACTCCGACAGCCATAAGATAGCCGATGTACACTCCGATAACCACAAGATAGCCGGAAGTGGCCAAGAATCCCATCAATAGACTTTTTGGAGCATAGTCTCTATGAAACCCAATTTCATACCAAGTGGTATTAGTATAGCGCGTATAGAAATAAGTAAATATTAAAAAAACTCCATAAAGCACACTACTTGGAATAATCTGTTCAAAAAATGACAAATTTCTTCGTAAAATAAATATTTCAATTAAAGATTCTACAATTAAAAAGCCTACAAGCACAGTAAGTATAATAAAATAATAAATATACGCATTTCTTGTCCTTCCCGTTATATGCTGATTAATAAAGGTATCCGTGAAGCCACACCATCTTTTTTATTGGTTCAAGGTTTTTATTTTTATTTCTATTTTATGTTAATATTTTTATTTTAATGAACCTTTGCTATCCCGAAATTATAATAATAATTAGCTAGTTTAGCAATTTGGTTAAAAAGAAATTTTAAGGTACTCTTAAAATGAAACGTCCTAGAAAACCGGTTTTTTCGTCTATTCTCTCATTTTATTTTAAATATATTACCTGAAATTGCATCGACTAGAATTTTATCTCCTGTCTTGATGAGTTCCAAGGGATCTTTCCCTTCTCTAAATGGTCCAGCAATCGTTGGAATATTTCCAACCACTGCTCCAAGTGCTGTAAGAGAATTTAATCTGCAAATAATCATGGCTCGGGGTGCATTGCCAAGGAGGCTTATTATATGAAAATATAAGGAAAAACCTGAGGAGCCCTTCCCATTCGGAAAGATTAGAATTTTCTTTTTCACATCTTCACCTTTCTGTGGATGTCTAGATTCAATAATTTTTGAGGTATAAGGATTAATTCCTCCGAAGGCACTGATTGAACGGGTTAGAACAAGGGCAGTTCCCGCTTTAGTTCCTGGAACCACGCATCTTCCTTGAAGAATTAGCTCTTTTTCAGATTTTCTATCCATTTAAGACACCTATCACATTCCTTCAACAATTCCTTATTATTTATTATGTACCCCACTTGCCCGAAATTGCGGCGCTAATACAATCTTCGAGAGTCCCGAACCAAGTTGTAACCCCGGGTATTGTTTCAGAATAATAGTGAATTTGCTTTGCACTATTACTTGCCACCACATTTACCTGCTCAGGTTTGATTTGCATTACGGCAGGGCATGTATCAATCATTATAGTTCCCCCAGCCATTTCAATTATTCGTCCAAAGTATTGTCCCTTAGCTAAATCTTTTAAACCCGCAGGCATGAAAACCCATAGAAGCACATCCTCATGCACCCGTTTGCCATCTAAAAGCAATGCAACATCTTTTATTTGGTTTAATGAAAAATGCGGACAGCCGAGAATCACCAGATCTACCTTTGATTCAGTAGATGTGCTTAATTTTTCATAAACCTGCTTGATATTTTCATCAAGTACCCAAATTTCCTCAGTTTTAATGGGATCTTCTAAAATAGAATCTCGTTGTACACAGGCTTCAGGTGTAATTCCTTCTATATGGTACAATTGCACTGCCCCTGAGGTCGCCATTGCCGCCCCCATTCCCTTAAGATTGTCCTGGGTCGCTTGGGCTGGATTAAGCCCGGTCAAGAGTGGTACATCTAAACTCAATCCCAAATTCTCCAGCGCTTCCCCAATAAAATACCCCAATGCATCAAAATCTGCTTGATTTTTTAGTGTTGCATCAATTTGGAAAATCACTTTTGCCCTTCTATTTTCGAGAATATGAAAGCCTGCATAGGGTATTTTCCCCGTTATTGCAGCTGCAAATGAACTTTCAATTCCTTCGATATTTCCTAATGCCCCCATTACAGAATTAGCATACACAACTGCTGAACTTTCCATCCATGCGATATGGTTCCCTCTAATAGGTACATTGCCCACTAAATATGGTGTGCAAGTTGAAGTAAATATTAACCCGCTTTTAGCAAAATAGTCCTGAATGTCTCTATTCGCCTGCATAACCTCTTCAGCAATTCCCAACCGCTGATATTGCTCTGGTTCAACGGTGCAAACATGTGTCGTGGGAAAAACCTTCATTTTTTCTAATTCTATTCGTTTTTTGCTACATAACAAAATTTGATTGAGCCACGCATAATTTCCCTTGAGTATTTTACTAAATTGCTCGGGGACTGCCATAGCAGTATGGACGCTTTGCACATCTACTAGTCTATCGGCACCTAATGCAACCCCATATTTGATGAGAAAGTTCAATGCCTCCTGCTGGGCGACCCCATATTCCCCAGCCAACATTTTCTCTTCTTCTACTGTTAATTGCATTTATTCATCACTCTCATTTATAGTATTAATTTAACTTATAATTGTAAGTTTATTAAAAGATTGAGATACCAAAAAAAATTAAAAATGGAAAATTATAAAATAATCCTGCTATGATTAATCTGGAATTTGCAGAGAACATTCTTTATTCTTCTGGACTTTCAAAAAATTTTTTGAATTTTCGTCCATTTTCGACATAGAACATAAGTCCCGTCTCAAGACTTCTTATATCACTTTTCTTAATATCCTTTATTTTCTCGGCCTTTACTTTGCCTGCATACATGCCCATTGATTCGTAGTCTCCTTTCGCAACCGCTCCCGCAGCAATCATCACATTATCCTGAATTTTGTGGTTTTGTAGTATTGTTGCTGAAATCCCAATCATCACATTATTTCCTATTTCTCCTGGACCGTGCACCATGGCACAATGTCCCATTAAGACATTATCTCCGATTGTCAATTCAGTTCCCGGTTCCGTATGAATGACAACACACTCTTGTATTGAGCAATTCTTTCCAATTTTAATATGGCTCGCTTCAGCTCGTATTACAACATTGAACCATATATTCGTATTTTCTCCAATTTCCACATCGCCTATAATCGTTGCATTCGGGGCAATAAAAACTGATGGGTCAATCTGTGGTTCTGTCCCATTAACCGGGCTTTTCATTATTCTGGGTCTTTCTGACATTTAAGGTCAAACTCCGATATAATTGGCTCGTAAATTAACTTTTCATATGTATAATCTCATAAAAATAAGAAAAGAAATAGTTTTCCTTCTATTCTTATTTTTCTCAGTCAATCAATATTTTTAAAAACCAAGGACTTCTTTGACCAGCACAATCGAAATTCGGTCTTTTTGAAACTCGTTTTCAATAATTACCCATTTGCCAAAGGCAGAGCTAGTGCCATAGGTTTTTTTGGCTCGGTCATCTTCTAGAGGGAACACATATTCACGGATCCGACGCATAGCCTGTTCCAAATTTGGTGTTATTTTTTGGGCACCAATAACCAGAATAACTTTTTTAGCTGCAAATGGATATGCGGAAACTCGCGAACCAGATCTATCACAAGCCACTAATAACCCATCTTCGGTTAAAGCATTAACACTAGCGATAAAATAATCTGCGGTATCTGATTTTCGACGTAGAGTTTGTTGTATTTCAGGATCCTTTTCATTAAAAATTATTGGTCCTAAACAATTCCAGCTCGCCTCACCTGATAAATAATAATCCATAAAACCAATCTGATATAACGTTGTAGAAGAGCCAGTCATCACTTCCTCATCCGACTCTGGAATCAATTCTTTAGCTTTCTCCAAGGCTTGTGCCTTATTCTCAACTAAAAAGACCGTAAAACCCCGTTTTTTCAGTGCATTAACTGTTTTTTTAATAGTTTCCTCCAAAGGAAGTCTATTCCAATCCTTTTTTGGGTTTACCATATTTAATCACTCCAATTTTGCCTTTTTAGAAGTTTATATTGCTGATTTTTAAAATTCCACAATTCTTATTTAAAGAAAAGGGCAAAATTAGTCAAAGTACTGAGCAAATTATGAAACGACTAACATCAAATTTAAAATGAAAAATTGTTTAGTAAATTTGAATTAATAATAAAGCATAGAAGCATGATAAAGAATGTCTATATGTAATAAATGTGGGAAGGCTGTTTTACTTCCATATAAATGCGAATATTGTGGGGAATCATTCTGTGTAACCCATAGATTACCAGAATCCCACAGTTGTGAAATGAAAATGCCGCCAAGTCCTCCGCCCGCAAAAAAGCAAAGAGCAAAAAGGAAACCGTCGAGCATTTCCTTTTCAGATTGATTTAATCTCTCTGGTAAATTAATTGTTTAATTTTAAAAAATCTCTTTATAGACGAAAATCCGTTCTACAAATTTCTTGGTTCTTTTAAAAGGGCTTACATAACCTGAAAAGGCATCAAGTTCATTTTCAAATTCTTCTTCAAAAATTTCGAGCAATCGCCTCAGTTTGGTTCGGAGAATCTTGTAGATTTCCTCGGTCAATAAAATTCCAATTGTTTTTTTATTTCCGTGCTCGATAAGTAATTTAATGTCTTCAACATCTATAACTTTCAATCGTTTTTGAGAATGCGTAATTTCTTTGACCAAAGAAGAAATTCCTGAAATAAATCCTGTGACTAGTGAACATTCCAATGCTTCCTCTTCGATAAAAGAATGGTCATAAAGGCAGGTTCCTTTATCCGCAAGACAGATATAAAGATGGTGAATTTTCTCGGCCCAACGAAGTTCGATGAACCTAGTGAAACAGAAATAGAAAATGATGGTGGCTATCATATACAATCCACGGAGATAATCAATCAGGGCAGGTGGTCCAATAATTTCAGGAATATAAGATAAAACCACAAGAATAATTGCAATTGCTAGCCAAGCAGATCGTCTAGCATGAGGCGCTGACCGGAATTTCATTTTATGGGAATAATAAACAAGTATAATAATAGGAATTAAGAAAAGGGGGAGGACTGTGAAAAGCATAACAATATCGAGATATGGTTGAAAAACTATCTCCATATCTGGACCTGTTGCAATTGAAGAGAGAAACACACCAATTAAATAGATTATAGAGAGAAATATTGAGGGTATTATCAATTTTTTAACTTGATTTGGAAAAGTTGCATAAAATGCGAATAAATTTAAAAATATTATCGCTAGTGCACTGAAAACAATTGCAATATAGGCACAGGGATAGCCCAAATTTGTATCTCCAAAAACTGTTAGAACTAATCTTTCTAAGGCGAGAAAAATCAGGGCAAAACCCCATTCAAAAAAAGTTAGACTAATGGCTAAGGTTGGCTTGGATCGATTCATTAAATAAACTCTATATTCTTTTGGAGCCAAGATTAGCTGAAGTAATGCGGTTGCAATAACAAAACTAAATCCGAATAATTGAAGTGGATCGGTAAATACGTTTCCCGCCATTCAAACCACCTTTATATTCATTGTTCTTATTTTACTATATTAATATTAATATATGTTTTTTTAAATCTAAAAATGCTAAAATTTTATAAGCATATCAAAAGCAATAACCTACATTTA
>Ga0315310_10000768_pt1 | contig 20424 bp, 13 predicted proteins | sample TDP5_MG_FD_203630 | JGI IMG/M metagenome (GOLD analysis project Ga0315310, IMG submission 203630) | Freshwater sediment microbial communities from Lake Towuti, South Sulawesi, Indonesia - TDP5 | ecosystem: Environmental > Aquatic > Freshwater > Lake > Sediment | place: Indonesia: South Sulawesi... | reverse complement strand
ATTTTCTAAATTTAAAGGGCTTTTTTTTTCAGAGAGAGGATTGAAAGGCAATGTAAGAGGTAATAACGAGCCAAAAATGATGAAAATGAGCAAAAAAATGCCCATTTTATAATTCTTCATTAGTAACCCTATTCCTAAAAAAATTCCTTTCTGACTTATAGAATTATTACAAATAAAAAAATCTTTGTAATTATAAAGGTCAACCATCTTTAACTTTTTTTAGGCAATAACATAAAGAAATAGATTCTAAAAAGCGTGTTGATTGGAAATGATATGGGTTAATAGTTCATTATGGGATTTACCGCGTTTGAGACCGGGGCAAACGAAACGCAAACGTGTTTCAAGCTATGATCCATGCAACTTATCATGGCATTACTTTGCCCGGCGGACCTAATTAGTCAGGGAAAATTTCCTACAATAGATTTCATATAGAAGAACCATTTCATATAGAAGAATCATCGATCGGATGATCATTCCTTCACGGCTTACTGGTATCAAACAGAGCCACATAAAAAATTTAAGGCTTTATTATCTATGAGGCAAAGACTCCCCCAGTAGGCCCCGAAATAAATTGAGTAAAATAAAAGAAGGAATTTTCCCCTAAAATTCATAATATTAATAGCAAGAGGATCCCTTAGAAATCGAATTTTTTAAAAAAATCAATAATTCAGGTGATATATATTTCAGAGCAGGAGAAGAAGAAAAAGGAAGCGACTCCCTTTGATAGATTAGTAAAAGCAATAGCTTTCTCTAAACTCGATAGAGTTCCCATTATATTCTTTCCAGAATGGGATTTTTTAGCAGATTTTATCGGGGTCACGGTCCGCACGTTACTAACCAATGTGGATTTACAGATTGAAGCCAATCAGCAATTTGGGGAACGGTTTTCAGGTGCATATGCGGCAGTTTCAATTTATCAGCCGTACGCCTCAGCTCAAGCCTTTGGATGTGAGGTTTCCGATCAAGAGAATGAGATTCCAGCAGTCGTCAATCCAATAATAGACCAGCCAGAAGAGGTATATTTACTTAAAGTGCCAGATCCGTGGGAATCTCCTGGTATAAGAGATTGGTTGTTAAAAATTGAGTATGGAAAAAACAAAGGGGTCAAAGCGGCTGGAAACGGAGAGTTTGGACCGTTAGAGCTTGCGGGGCAGGTTTACGGGTATGACCGCATGATTCTTCATATGCGAAGACGCCCAGAAATAATTCACGAACTGCTTGAAAAAACGACTCAATTTCAAATTGACTTCTTTACAGAATGGGCGAAATTGCTCGGTGGGAAGGCAACAATAACACTTATTGCAGATCATGTTTCTGGGTTCATGAATGATCAGCTAATTGATGAATTCTTTGGACCATATCATACGAAATTAGTCCAAGCACTAAAGCCTTATTCGGGAGCTATGCTCTATCATTCGGAGAACCGTAGTGGGCATATTATCTCAAAAATTGGGGCCTGGGGCTATAAAATATTTCATGGTCAGGATTGGGCAGTGGATGGCAAATTGCAAAAAACGAAAGAAATTGTTTCGAATTTAGGGCCGAATCGTTATGTTTTAATGGGGCAGGTGCCTGGACGGGATGTGATGCTTCGGGAATCATCCGAGAAAGTAGTGGAACAGCGAATCATCGAAAATATTCGGATTTATGCGCCAGGTGGAGGCTATATGCTCTCAACAGGCGGCGGAATAAATCGAGGCACTCCATTAGGCAGATTGGATATGATGATTGCCCTCGCAGATAAGTATGGACGTTACAAATCCAAAAAGGAACTCTTTGGTCCTGATGAAAAGTGAATGAGGGTAAATATAATGAGTAGTGAAATAGCAATTTTAATGAGCGAATTGCAAGAAGAGAAATTGCTTGAATCAATCAAAAACCAGATGAGAAAGCGACCTCCTTTGGAAATTATTGAGGATCTGAGGGAGGGTTTAGCAAAAATCGGAGATTTGTTCGAGCGAGGAGACTATTTTCTTTCAGATTTAATTTTTGCCGCAGATATTTTTAAACAGGTACTTGAACTCCTCGAACCCTATCTCACCAAAGAGGTCAGAGAGACGAAAGGCAAAGTCATAATTGGAACAGTCACAGGCGATTTCCATGATATTGGTAAAAATATAATTGTTTCCTTATTAAAATCAAATGGCTATTTTGTAGAGGACCTTGGGAAAGATGTAACACCAGAAAAATTCCTCGAAGCCGTCCAACGAATGCAACCAGATATTCTTGGAATGTCAGGGCTTTTAACGACCTCCCTTGACCCTATGAAGAAAACGATAGAATTAATTAAATCTGAATATGCTGGGAAATTAATTATTGTTGTTGGGGGCGCGCCTGTCAACGATAAATGGGTTGAAGAAGTGGGTGCGGATTTCGGAACGAATAATGCAGCTGTGGGCATTAAATTGATAAATAAGGTTCTCCTAGAAGCTAAATTGTAACTGAGTTTTTGATAAACTTGAGAATAGATGTGGTTAAATGACTAAAATTGAAAATGCGGATAACCTCACTAGGGAAATTAAGGATTTAAGCTTAAAATTGGATTTAGATCTTATAGGAATTGCAAGTGCTAAGAATGATCTTTTTCTTGAAGCCCCACTGGAGCATCAGCCTCAAAATATTTTAGAGGGCGCCAATTCAGTCATTGTAATTGGAAAAACCGTTCCAAAAGGCATATTTAAACTGAATTATTATAGAAATAATATAGTCCAGAGATTATATCATAGTATTTACAAATTATTGGATAAATCCGCAACACAGATTGCAGATTTCCTTGAGAATAAAGGGTATTTTTCAGCTCCCATACCGTCTTATATTCCACTTACCTTTAGAAATTTTGAGCCATGGGGATTTATTTCTCTGAAACATGCCGCAGTTGCAGCGGGTTTGGGTCAAATTGCACGAAATGGCTTATTTATTCACCCGACATATGGGACTTTGATTCGATTGGCAGCGGTACTAACTACCGCTGAGATCACCCCAGATCCACCATTCGAGGTTCAAATCTGTAGCGAGTGTAATTTATGCATTGAAAATTGTCCAATCCAGGCATTTAATGAGAAAACAGGTAAATTCAATAAAATGGCTTGTCTACAACAGGTGGTTAAGCATGGAGTCAATATTTTACATCCCTATGAGAAAAATTATCTGAAAAATCTCGAATTAATCACCAATACAATGTTAACCGAGTACGCAATCGGCTGTGTGAAATGTCTAGAAGTCTGCCCTCTCAATCAAACGCTACTGGAAACGAAATAACTTTATGTACCTGAAAAAAGGTTCCCAATATATTTGATTTAGTGCAGGTTAATATCAACCGTCTCGAAGTGTGACATGGATGAAACTGAGGTACTTTAAATAGATACACTCGAAAGGAGTTAACTGATGCTCGATCTGGCAAAAATAAGAGCAGGGGAAAATCAAAGTTACATTGTGATGTCATCTTTTATAGGACCATATATCGGAATGATATTTTTTGGTAATGCGGCTATTTTAGAACCTAATATTGTAATTACAAAGGGAACGAGAATGGTTAATCAAACAAAGATATTGCAGCACATAAAAGAAGAAGGGGTCATTCAGGAAAAATTGGATATTGAATATATAAAAAAAATTAAGAAGGAATATCCAATGTCAGAATTATAAAAATTTGTTTTTTAATTTTTAACTTTGGATGATAAGATTTAATAAAGATTTTTTCCCGCTCTTTCTAACTACCTAGCAGAAAGGATATTAAATCTGATTTTGAGTTAATCCTTTAAGCTAATTGAGTAAAATTAAATATGTAAATTATGATAAAAAAAGGTTTTGATTCTGAAACATTTATATTCGATTTTATAGAGTTAGCTTTTTTTAGTCTAAATATGAGCCCTCTCGCTTTTTTACCATGGGGATTTTGTAACAGGGTCAGTCCTAATTAGAAGTATTTTAATTCATTGATACTATTGAAATAAAGAAAATAGATGAACAAAGAATGACGAATCGACAGCCAATGTTTGAAAATTATTTGAAGAAAGGGCTAACTACTGCAGAATCTATAGAACGAATTAAGAAATTTGGATATAATATACTTCCTGAAAGCGCAAAGCGGGGTCCATTAACAATTTTTTTATCTCAATTCAAGAATCCTTTAATTTACGTAATTACTGTCGCTGCAATTATTTCTATTGCCTTAACAGAATATGAAGATGCAGCAATTATTATAGTTGTTATTTTTCTGGATTGTGCTATGGGTTTTTTTCAGGAATATAAGGCAGAAAAAACCATGACCTTTCTTAAAGGACTGTTAAAACCGATTATACGTGCGATTCGGGATGGAAATGTCGTGGAAGTTGATGTAGCGGAGATCGTTCAGGATGATATCGTGATGCTCAATCCAGGAGATAAAGTTCCAGCTGATGGTAAAATCCTTGAAGGAATAAATCTTTCTGTAAATGAGGCTATTTTGACTGGGGAAAGTGAACCTATAATAAAACAAACAGATGATATTGCATATATGGGAACAACCATCTTATCGGGGCGGGGTATATTAAGAGTTACTTCAACGGGATTGTCTACTGAACTAGGAAAAATTGCAGAGTCTCTTAAAGAAATCAAACCTGAAGAAACACCTTTGCAGCGTCGCTTGGAGAAATTTGGTAAAACTCTAACCTATATAGTGATTGGTATCTGTCTTATCATTTTTATAACGGGGCTGATATTGAAATTTGCTATTTTGGATACCGTTCGACTTTCAGTAGTTCTTGCGATCGCAGCAATTCCAGAAGGTCTACCAATCGCCGTGACGATGATTTTGGTTATTGGGATGCGAGCAATTCTCCGAAGAAAAGGGCTCGTTAGAAAACTATTAGCTGTTGAGATTTTGGGTACAGTTACAACGATTTGCACTGATAAGACTGGCACCTTAACCCAAGGTATTATGCAGGTCGTAAAAACAAACTTTCGATCCGAACAAAAAGCTGCATATGTGATGACTTTGTGCAACGATCTTGCGGATTCGCTTGAAGTTAGTCTTTGGAATTATATTAAGACAATGAACTTAGATCCACAGGAAATTTTCAATAATTTTCCACGGACTGATGAAATTCCATTCTCCAGTGAAAACAAATACATGTTAACCACGAATATAATTGATGGCAAAGAAGTTGGTTTATTAAAAGGTGCTCCAGATATCATTATAGAATACTGTGATTTGGCTTCTAATGAAAAGGAGGCTATTTTGGAGGAATTAGAAGAGTGGGCGGGATTAGGGTTTAAGTTGCTTGCCCTTGCGTTTAAAGAGGAAGGTAACCTCCGAGAAGTAAAGGATTTTACTTGGATTGGAACAATAGGGATAGAAGACCCCATTAGACCTACAGTCAAAGATGCAATTGCGCTCTGTCGGCGGGCGGGCGTTAAGGTCAAAATGATTACAGGCGACTATCGAAGGACCGCGGAAAAAGTTGCCCAAAGTCTCGGTTTAATGATCGGTTCGAATCAAATCATTGAAGGAAAAGATCTCGAAAATATGACAGAGGAAGATCTAGCAAAAATTGTCGAAAATATTGTGATCTTTTGCCGTGTAACTCCTCAACACAAACTGAAGATTGTGGATGCCCTGCAAATGAGCCAAGAGATTATCGCAATGATTGGAGATGGCGTTAATGATGCCCCTGCCCTGAAAAAAGCTAATATTGGGGTTTCGGTAGGAAATGCCACAGAAGTGGCTAAAGAAACTGCTAGCCTCATTCTCTTAGATAATAATTTTGATACCCTAGTTAATTCCGTAGAGGAAGGGCGCATTATTTTTGATAACATCAAGAAAGTTGTTGCTTATGTATTATCTAATTCTTTCGCTGAGATTTTCATATTATTTGCGGCCTTTATCTTAGGTTGGCCGATCCCACTTTTAGTTGCTCAAATTTTATGGATCCATCTTATCTGTGACGGTCCTGCAGATATTGCGCTCGGATTTGAACGTGGAGAACAAGGTATTATGGATGAACCTCCAAAAAATTTTATGGAAAATATCTTGGATCAAAAAAGCAAATTTCTAGTCGTGATTATCAGCCTAATTTCTGCCCTATGGTGCCTCATTTTCTTTTGGTATTTTTGGACTTTGGGCGATGTGGCTCTAGGCAGAACCATCGTTTTTTCCGTGTTAGGAATACAATCGATGATCTATATATTTTCCTATCGCAGCCTTCACACCTCGATTTTCAAATCGGGCAGCATTTTTGCCAATAAAACACTTTTCTTCTCAATCTTGCTTGGAATTGTCTTAGTAGTTGCAGCCGTTTATATCCCTGCTCTGAATGGTTTATTGGGTACCCATCCACTTGATCTGTTTAATTGGGGAATTATCCTTGCAGAAGCTTTTGGCATGATAGGGATTGTCGAATTGGTTAAATTTATTTATAATAAAGTGCATCCCACTCCGATACAAGAAATCTTCAAAAATTTGCAACAGGCTCAGCAAAAGCTCCCTGAAGTCAATAAGTTACACAATATATCTGTAGATATATTGCGTGATAAAACCTTAATCCAATTCCATTTTGATTTACCTGCGGAAACACCTTTAGGAGACGCTCATAAAATTGCCAGTTCTATCGAAAAACGGATTCAAGAAGAGTTTCCCATTCATCTTCGAAGATATTTAGAGGTAGTTAGCCATATTGAACCTGGGGCCATCCCATACGCAAAATTACATTCACATGCAGCTCGTCCTGCTTCACAGGACATTCAATCCCTAATTGAAATGACGTTAAACAATACCCCGCAAATTAAGAGATGGGATAATTTGACAATACTTCAGGAAGGAATCAATACTGCCATATCTGTAAGGGCTTATTTTGAACCGACAATGAGTATTCTCCAAGTCCATCATGCTACTGAAGAGATAGAATCAGAAATCCGAAAATTAATTCCAAATATTAAGCGGATTATCGTTCATCCTGAGCCATATAATTGATATGTGGTTTGAGGATTTCTAGGCTTACTATTTTTTCGTTTTTCAAAATGAAATTAGAATTGAATACTATATAACTTTTTTAGATTGGTTTGTATTCAAAAATACTAAAAATTGCACGTATATTAATTAAAAATAGGTTAGATATTATTAAAATAGATCAATAGATCATTAGAAGGCTAACTAAAAATGGTTGAAGTTCCAGAAGAATTAGAGCGTGTAGCTCAATTTCACGGGCATTTGTGCCCAGGGTTGGCTATAGGATATCGAGTGGCGATATTAGCCAGAAAAGAATTAGATTTGCAACACAGTGAGGATGAAGAACTTGTTGCCATTGTGGGAAATGATACTTGTGCAGTTGATGCCATTCAGTATATAAATGGAGCGACTTTTGGAAAAGGAAATCTCATTTTTCAGGATTACGGGATTCATGCATATACTTTCATTGAAAGAAACTCAGGAACACAGCTAAGAATTGAATTAAAGGCAGATATCTTTAACGATACTTCGAAACGAAGACATGAGTTAATGCAGAAAATGAATAAGAATATCCCTTTATCAGACGAAGAACAAGCCTTCTTAGGAGAGGCTAGGCAAGAATCCCTGAGAAAATTACTGACAATGTCTGATAAAGAACTTTTTAATATAAAGAAAGTCGATATCGAAGTTCCAGAGAAAGCACGGATTTTTCAATCCGTAAAATGTGCAAATTGCGGCTTAATGGTCATGGAAACGAGGGCTCGTGTTTTGAACCAAAAATTCTATTGTATACCTTGTTGGGAAAATAAATTAGGAAAAAAATAGATATAAATCTAATAAAGATATTTAAATTCGCCTTCCAATCGGATATCTCGTGAAGAACTGCCTATAAGAATTCTAAAGACGCCCGGTTCTGCATTCCAGCAACTATTAGTCTCATCATAGAACGATAGGTCAGATTTCGATAATTCGAAATTTACACTACTTTTTTCACCGGGTCCCAGAAAAATCTTCTGGAACCCTTTCAGCTCTTTTACAGGTCGTTCTGCGCTAGATTCCACATCTTGCAGATAAAGTTGAACTACTTCAGCGCCCGCTCGTTCACCTGTATTGATAACATCCAGCGAGATTGAAATTTTATCATCCTCGGACATTGTTTCTTTATCAATCTGAAGATTTTCATAGGAAAAAGTAGTATAGGATAAGCCGTGTCCGAAGGGGAAGAGGGGGTCGATGTTTTTTGTATCAAAATAGCGATAACCGACAAAGATTCCTTCTTCATAAAAAACCTTATCAGTGCCAGGATAAGTATTTGGGGATTGATGGGCTGGTGAATCAGAGAGTTTCTTTGGAAAAGTAATAGAAAGTTTCCCTGAGGGATTAATATTCCCGAAAAGAATGTCCGCAATAACATTCCCCCCTTCAAGACCCGGATACCAAGCTTCAATGATCGCAGGCACCTCGTCGATCCAGCTGTCCATAGCGATGGGGCTTCCGTTGATGAGAACCACAATGGTATTCTTATTTTCCTGAGTAGTTTGTTTGATGAGATCTATTTGCGCTTGTGGTAGATCTAAAGATTTTCTATCGGATCCCTCACAATCCATACCACCTTTATGATTCAACCCCGCAAAAATAATTGCTACATCGGCTTCTGCCGACGTTTTAACGAATTGAAGCTTCCCTTGACACTTATTCTGCAAGCCTTTCAGTGGAGTAACCTCGTATTTACCACGAACAATAGAACTGCCGCCTCCAAAGGCCATTTTTTTATCGGCATTGGGTCCAAGAACCACTATTTTGGTAATGTTCTCCATATTTAAGGGTAATATATTGTTATCGTTCTTTAGAAGAACTATACCTTCTTCCGCTATTTTTCTTGCAACTGCTATATGTTCAGGAGTAGTTCGGCTGCCCAAGGGTAATTTATCTTTCTCATCGAAATGACCAGTAAGGAACATAACGCGTAAAAACCGCCGAATATTCTCATTCAGGGTTTCTTCGGTAAATTTGCCTTCGACGAGCGCTTTCCGTAATCCTTTTTTCATGAATTTCGGAAATGATCTCACGTAACCTAGAAATGCTCCGAGCCCTGGCATTTCTAATGATAGACCGGCGTTTATACAATTTTCGGTACTAGTGGTGTAACGAGTGGCGAACCAATCAGAAACAATGAAGCCCCGAAAACCCCATTCGTTCCTAAGACGATCCGTAAGAAGATTTTTATTTTCACAGCCATAAATCCCATTCACCTTATTGTAACAAGCCATAAAACACCATGCATCAGCTTCCTGAACGGTCGCTTTAAAGGCGGGTAGGTAGATTTCCTGAAGCGCCCGTTCACTCACCTCGGAGCTGATCTTGAACCGATCATGCTCCTGGTTATTACAGGCAAAATGTTTTATACAGGCTGCAATTCGCTGACTCTGGAGACCCTTGACCATTGCGACGGCAGTCCTTGAGTTTAGATAAGGGTCTTCGGTTTGATATTCGAAGTTGCGCCCACAAAGAGGAGTCCTTTGGATATTGATTCCAGGAGCTAAAAGCATATTGAACCCAAGATCTCGCACCTCTTGACCTATTGCGATCCCAAACGCCTCAGAGAGCTGGGGATTCCATGTGGCGCACCTGCAGATAGCTACAGGAAAATAAGTCGTTTTTATTAATTTTAGCAAGACCGCACTACCGACTCCATGAGGACCATCGGTCATCTTGTAAGCCTTGATACCGAGCCTTTTTATAGGATTTACATGAAAAACTGAATTCCATTTGCCTTTGGAGAGTAAAAACTTCTCTTCTAATGTTAATCGCCCTAAAAGATCTTCCACTCGCGTCTCTAAATCTAACTCGCTGTTCCTAAACGGTAATTTCGTAAGTTGATCCTTAGAATATTTCGTTTCATTCATGAAAATATCTAGACCTCTATCTTATTCTTAAGAATTATTGGAAGGGCTTCGTTTTTTTAAAAGAATTCTAGGAACATATAAACCCGAAACAAATTAAAAATCTAATAGATTTTCGGAAGGAAAAATGGAATCGAATAGATTTGTTGATGAGTAAAGCATTTTTTAATGGTTCTGAAATCTTAGGGAGTCTGATTGTAATTAATCAAAAAGAGGGAGTCCTATAGATTATAAAATCGAAGATTTTGAAATAAATGATTAAGTTCAGGGCAGATTTCTTTAAGCTCATTTTTAAATATTCTTTTTCGCAATTTATTAAATATATTAAGTTAATAGGGCTTTAATTCTTAGGGATTTACTTATCTTATGTCCCTAATAATTAATATAGAAAAAATAATCTAAAATAAAAAGAAAGATAATATAAATTTGAGTCGGGGTTATGCTAGTGTCTGGTAAATTGGTAGAAAATGAATTTGATTTCATAATCAAGGCTAGGGAAGAAGCTCGAAAAATAGTAGAGAATTATAAGGCATATTTAGATGAGGCTATTCATGTAGAAATTCCCTTTCTGGAGTTGAAAGGAGTTAAAAGTATAAGAAGAGTGGCAGCCCTTGATGGGGGAGAGCGTCTTAAAAATCTTGTAGCATCGAGTGTGGTTATAGTTCGTGGGGGAGGAGGTATTTTTGAAAAAGATGAAAAAATCAGAAAAAAAATATTGCATGATATATTTATTACTTCAATGATTCAAGATGTGGAACGATTTACAAAGTTGTTTAGAGACATATTGGAGTTTAAAATTGCACTAAATCTCTTGGAGGAAAGTCCAGAGATTCTAGTTATGGATGGATCTTTGGTAGGATATGTTACACATGGTCTTCCAAATGAAGTAGCAGGACATCTTGAGGATAAAGCAATTTCTGAAAAGCCCATTCAAGAATATGTGGAAAAATATAAAGAATATCTTAAGTTGTATGATAAATTGCTGAAAACATGCAAAAAGAAGGAAATATTGTTAATAGGGGCCTCAAAAGATTCACGTGTTCATTATTTAATTAATAGGTACAAGTTGAACCCTGTATTAACCGATTATGCTCTCTTAAAACTCAAAATGAAGAAGCCTTCAGTAACGGAACCGATGATAGCTATATATAAATGGCAAAATGAAACCATCCATGATTTCGCACTTAAAAATAATTATTTAGCAAATGATTTAGCTTCCTTTCGTATTTGTTATTTTAAATTAAAGCATAATTCTATCCCTATCCGGGTTGATTTTCCCGAATGGCAACGGGGACGTTTTCAGGAGATAATGGAGTTTATGGAAACCTACCATGATGAAAAAGGGTTTCTGATGACTGCCCATTTAGTCCATAACTGGGCAGTGATGAAAGAAACGATTGTGAATAGCACAGTAAATGCAATAAGAGAAGAAGTCTTGAAATTGGACCCGTCTATTTATGACGCCATTTTCACACCTCAAAGAAGAGAGGAGATTTAGAAGGTTGTAATATGAGTATAAAACTGGAAAAAGAAATAGTTGGGAATTTAATTGGAGTGACCAAGCCCAATTTTGTGGATATTTTAGTGGATCCCAAAATAACAAGGGTAAAACCGCTTGAAATTGGCGAATATGTTGCCGTTGAATACCCTGGTGAAGTTTTGGAGTATGAAGTATTAGCGTTAGTGACTGATATAGGACTTCAAAATGAAAATATTCCAGATTATCTAATGAGGTCGCCAGATAGTTTTACGCAGTTAGCACAATTGGGAGATTTATCAGATGGTGAGCGGTTAGTGGCGAGGGCAAGGATTGTGGGATATTATGATCCGACTATTGGAAACGTAATTTATCCACGTTTTCCTCCAATACCTGGGGCAGGAGTTTGCAGAGCAAATTCTGAGAATTTAACTCAAATCTTTTCAGCGGGTCATATTAAAGTTGGTCATTTACGTGCACATCCCGATGTAGAAGTGAAGTTAAATGTAGAAGAATTGATTCGACGGCACACAGCCATTCTTGCAATAACGGGTGCAGGGAAAGGAAATACTGTAGCCGTTATCTCATCCCGTATCCTTGAATTGAATGGCAGTGTCATAATCATCGATCCTCATGAGGAATACCCAGAAATGCGAAATCTCTACACGAGCAATCCAAACGCAATACGAGTTTTCTGTCCAGGAGGAGACCGATCAAAAGGGTATTTCCCGATTTATTTTCGCTGGAACAATTTTGGCACGGAAGAAATTTTTGATATTTTAGAAATTCGAGAGGGGGCAACTTATCAGCGTGGATTGGTGCAAGAAATTTTGGCACGCTTAGAGGGAACAAATTGGGATCTAGATGATTTTGAGCGAGAGATGGATCAATTTGTTTTGGGTGAAGATTCGTTATCAGAGGATGAAAGAAAAGAACATCAAAAAGAAATGAAACACTATATAGGACCTCGAATTGCAATCAAAGACCATATTAAAGGAATTCGAGAAACGGAGATTCTGAATAAATTCAATGAAACCCCTATCTTTGAGGATGGAACTGCAAGTCTAGTTTCAAAAGGACAAATCACGGTCATTTGCTTATCAGGATTGCCCATTAAAGTCCAGCAGGTTATTGTAGGGCGGATTAGTAAGAAAATTTATGAAGCAGGGCTTGCTTGGAGAAGAAATTTTGAAAATGTGCCAAAGCTACCTAGTCCTACCTTTTTAATCATTGAAGAAGCACATAATTTCATTCCAGCAGATGGCGGCTCTAAATCCACTGGGCCTATAAGTAGAATTGCAGCAGAAGGACGAAAATTTGGAATCGGTTTATGCATAGTAAGCCAACGACCAAATAAAATTGATCAAAATGTGCTAAGCCAGTGTAATTCCCAAATTATTCTAAAAATCGTCAATCCGAAAGATCAGTCTCAAATCATGAATTCTTGCGAAGCAATCAGTAATGAATTGATGCAGGATTTACCGAGCTTGAATAAAGGAGAAGCAATAATAGTGGGATCCTGTATATTATTGCCTGCACTTGTTAAAATAGAGAAGTTTTGGGGAACTTTAGGGGGAGATGATATCCCAATTTTAAGTCATTGGACAGAAGGACAAGCGGAAAAGAAAGAGCTTGGAAAAAATGAAGATCAAGCTGCAGAAAAAGGAAAACGAAAGGAAAGACGGAGAGCAGAGACACAGAAGTTTGAAAAGACAGGTCCATTAATCTAAGAGGTGTTAAATATTGAATATGGTGACTTGGTGTCATTGTTCAGATGCGCACTTGGGTTATAAACAATACAATTTACCTGAACGGTTACATGATTTTGGGAATGCCTTTAGTAACTGCATTACATTAATTCTTCAAGAAAAACCCGATTTTGTCATATTTACAGGGGATCTCTTTGAGCACTATAATCCTAATCCACCTGAATTAAGACAGGCTATTGCAACATTAAATAAATTAAAAAAACCTAGTGAAAATGGTTCAAGCATTCCGATATATCTAATTTCTGGGAATCACGATGTTTCCCCTTCTGCTTCAAAAAGATATGGAGGCGATATTTTAGAATTCCTCCAAGATCTTGAATTAGTTCATTATCTTGCGGATACTTATGAGATCATTACTAAAAATGAAGATCCGATAGCTTTGGTAGCAGGATTGCGGTATTGGGGAAAAAAAACTCCAGAGAAACTGAATGAATTCTATAAAAAATATGAGAAAGAGTTTGAACGGACAGATATCCCTAAGATTTTAATGGTACATGCTTACACCGAGGGGACAATAGATAAATATGATATCTCTTCTTATGGATTAAACCTCCAGCCTTTTGATTATATCGCTGTTGGACATTATCATATGCGTTGGCCTGTCGAATATACTAATAAAAAGAATAAGGTTTTTTATGCAGGGGGAACCGAACATCGAACATCTGCAGAGTGGAATTATGAGAGAGGATTCATTAGTGTCAGGGCGGAACAAAATAATGGTGGCTGGAGTATTACACCTAGGTTTATTAGTTATGAAGTTCGGGAAAAAAAGGCTATTTTTCAGGATTTTAAAACTGCGAATGCCGCTGAAATAATGGAAACCACACGTAAATTAATAGAAGAAAATGATAAGGCAGATATTCTTTTAAAACTAATTCTAAATGGAACTTTGAAAAAGGGAGAAATTCAATTTTTAAATCTTCAAAGATTGAGGAGCGTTGCACAAAACGCACTTTATATTGATATAATAAATCATATTACGCCAATTTTAACTGATACAAAACCGTTTAAAACGGATGAAGAAGCTTACGCAGAGATTTTCAAAAATACATTTAATATTAAAGAGGAATATCTCAATGAATATGCAGAGTTGATGAAAACCATTATTAAAATTGTAAATGATCGAAACTTTAATGAATCATGTCCCCAAATTTTGGACGAATTCATTGGAAAAATACCGATTATAGTAGAAGACGAGGAATCATTTGAGAAGAAATTAGTATCTGAGAAGAAGGAGAAATCTGCTAAAAAACCTGTTAAAGCACGAAAAAAAGCAAAGAAAGAAGAATTAACTGAAGAAGCTCCAAAATCAAAAAAGACAACAAGGAAAATCAAGAAACTGGATTCCTTTTAATAAAAGAAGGTGTTTGAATGATTAATATAAAAAAATTAGTATTGAAGAATTTCAAATCCTACGATGAGCAGACAATTGAATTCACTATCGGACGGAATGTAATTCATGGAAACAATGGTGCTGGAAAAACAAGCATATTATTGGCAATTCTCTATGCATTATTGGGAAGAGTCCAGAGGTTGGGGAAAATGGTCCTCAAAGAAGAACTTGTTCGGAAAGGGGGCAATTCCTTCACAGTGGAATTAGAATTTGAGATAGATGGGGTGGATTATATTGTAAGAAGAACTAATTATATTGATAATCGAGAACCTCTTGCTAAATTATGGAGAGGTTCTGATTCAGAAGAGGAGGCAGAATTGATTGCTGAAGGACAAAAGGCAGTTACAAATGAAATAAAAGAGCTATTACGAATAGATTTTACAACTTTTGAAAATGTAGTTTATATAGGGCAGGGAGAAATTCCACTGATTGCAACTGAACAGGCGGGATGGCGAAAGAATATTTTCGATCAATTCCTCAATTTGAATACATATGACAATGCTTTCACGAAATTTGGAGAGATAAAGAGAGAAAATGATATTAATATAGATAGTATTAAAACAAGAATCCATGATTTGGAGATTGATACACAGAACCTGCCAGATGAAGAAAAGAATTTATTGGAAAGCCAAAGTCGATTAGAAAAAAGAAAAGAGGAAGAGCTTGAATATAATGAAAAATTCGATAGTATTCAGGTGGAGTTTAATAAAGAAGACAAGAAACGAATTAGTGTCGAACTTTTAGAAAAATCATTGAATGAAAAATCAGGGCAAATAGAGAGTATCAATGCCGGTATTTATAAAAAGCAATATGAGATTGAAGAAATTTTGGAGGAAAGCCTGTCCTTAGAAGAATTAGATTTGAATGATTTGATGAGTCAACATTGCGAATTGAAAGAGAATTATGAATCTAAGCAAAAAGAGAATGATGTATTTATAAAAGCACAAGAAAGGTTGGAATCTGAACTTGAATCGCTTGATAAAAGGATCGAAGATAATGAGAATACTCAGAAATCAAGCAGTGATTTAATTGAAAATGGCAAGAAGGATATCGTAAAACTGCTCCCTGAATTAGAAAATATAGACTATATTGATTGGAGGTTCTCCATTTCATCTCAAATGGAGATGGTTAATAAAAAGTTAGAGGAATTAAAAACTGAGAAAGACATAGTTATAAGAAAAGAGCAAGATTACGCAGTTCAGTTAGCCAAAGTTAAAGATAAAGATGAAAATTTGAATAAAATTAAGGCCAATTTAGATAAATCTGAGAAGAAAATAATAAAGCTTGACTCTAACTGGGAAGAAGATTATGCGGAATATCAATTAATAGATTTTGATACTATTCTTCAGGAGCTGGAGCAAGAAGTAGATAAAATTAATTCAGAATTCAATTCAGTGGCAAATCAAAAAGCTGTTCTTAATAGCCAAATAATAGAAAAGAATAATGAATTATTGCAAATAGAATCCCTTAAAGAGGGGGTGAAATGTCCTCAGTGTAAACAAAGGGTAACAAGTGAGCATAAATTGCAAATCCTTGAGGAACTTAAAACCCAAATTGAAGATCTTCAAGGAAATTTAGAAGAGGTTGAGTCAGTAATTAAAGATAAAGAGGCACAATTAATTGAATGTAAAAGTAAGAAACAGGATTTAGAAAAGAAATCCAAGCAATTTCAAAAATTGAAACCAAGTGTGGAAGGTATAGAGCAATTAAAGAAAACGATTGAAGAGGAGACCGAAGGACTTCAAATGTTGAATTTAGACCTTGAGAGCATCATAATTGAAAAACCTTCAGACCAATATGACAATGAAATCTCAATTGAAACTGAAAAAGTTCAAATCTATTCAAATACTATAATAAAGCTCGATAATATTGAAAATTCTGCTCAAAGAATGGCAGAACTAATTAGTAAAAATGAGGAATTGAAAATTAAAAGGCAGGAAATTCTCGAATCTTATGAACCAGAAAAGCTCGAGAAAGCTAGAGTTGAATTAGAGCAAATTAGCCATTGCCTGAAAAATGAACAAATTGTAATCCCATCCTTAGCCTCTATCATAGAGCGAGTTAATGAAAAAGCTATTTGCTACACTGAATTGGAAAATGCCCGTTCTAAACTTGAAGAAGAGAAGGCTAATTTTGATTCAAGTCGATACCAAGAAATATCAAAGGAGAAAGATGCAATAAGCCAAAAGATTGGGGAAATTAAAAATGATATTGAAACGCTTCAAAGCCAGATTATTCCCAACTTAGAAACGCGAATTCAAAATTTACGAGAAAAATTAACAGAATTAGACCAAAAGAAGGAAGATTTACAGAAAAAAAAGAAATTATCTAGCCTAATTATGACTATTCGTAAATTCTGTAAAGAAATCGCTCCGATTTTGAGGCATCAAAAAACATCTCAGATATCTGCGAAAGCTTCCGAAATTTTTCTAGATCTTGTGGGTGAAGCGGGAGAATTCGATGGAATCACAGTAACTGAAAATTATGATCTTTATGTTAAGCGATATGGAGCTGAGGAAGATATTACAATGCTAAGTGGAGGAGAGCAGGTCATTTCTTGTCTGGCCATAAGATTGGCAATTGCCGAAACTCTGGCAGATCAAGGACTTATTCTATTGGATGAGCCTACTTCACACCTTGATGAACGCCATGTGAAAGATTTGGTGGAGGTCTTCGAGTTATATTCTCCAGCACGCCAAATAATAACTGTAACCCATGATAATGAATTTGAGAAAATTGCTGATTCTCTAATCCAGGTTTATAAAGAAAATGGGATTTCACAAATTTTATAGAAGGAGGGGTAAAGATATCTCCAAGACGAAGTGTAAAAAGGAAGGATATTAAAAGAACCGAACCACAAGAAGAAATTCCTGGAAATGAAGTAAAAGAAGAAGTATCAGCAAGCGAGCCACAAGAAGAAGTAACTGAGACTGAGTCACAAGAAGAGGTTCCTAAAAAAATTGAAGACAAGGAAAAAAAAGAGAAGTTTCTCAGTATTCTTAATAACTCGATCTTTATGAATGATTATGTTACAGCATTCAAGATATTAGCAGAAGCAAGGGATTTCGTAACCGGAAATATTATTTCAACGAAAACTTATAAACAACTCGAATCGACGTTCAATAAAAATTTGAAAGAAAAGTTGGTAGAACTTGGGTTCGTTGATGTATCCGGAAAAATTTTATCAACTACCTTTTGGGCAATGATAAGTTCGGGAAATTTAGCGTTAAAAGGGCCACCCGGAGTAGGTAAATCATTTTTCTCAAAAGCAATTCTGCCCGAATTATGGGTTCAAGATCACCAGAAGCCTTATGTCCTAACGATCCAGCCCGATCGCAATATGGATATTGCCTCATTAGTGGCAGATAGGGGTATCAAACAGGGCGAGACAATTGTCGAGGAAGGGCAAATTGCAGATGCAGTTTCCCTTGCAAATAAAGGGCATAGAGTAATTTTAGTGCTGGAAGAAATTAATCAATGGCCAGCCAAGGTTTTAAAGGATATCAATGATTTTCTTGAAGAACGCAAGTTAGAACGAAAAATTGCGGGAAAGTCGATGAAACTGAGTTGTAGCAAGGAAAATTTATTTATTATTGCTAATTACAATCCGGAAGGGTATACTTTGGGAGATGATGACACCGGCAGTGTGAGTTCTCGGTTTATTTTTTGTGATCTCCCATTCCCTTCAAAGGCAGATTTAGAAAATATTATCGAAATGAACATATCTGATCGGAAATTCAGTCAAACAGCGATTGGTGATGAAATTAAAAGGCGACCAACTAAACCTTTTTTACGCGCTATGAGCGATATTTGCTATTCTATCCGCTCGTCCATTGATTCGGGTGAATTTGGTCCTTTGGCAATGCCGATTGGAACGAGAAACATCCTCAATTTTAGCAAAGCGCTTTTAAATAATAATCTTATATCAGATGCAATTCTGAAATCATTAGTTGATCCTATTTTAGAGAAATATGTTAGAGAAGGGCCCCTGACAAATATAGAGCCTAGGGTCTATGAAGAATACGTTCGGACGGTTTTCAAAGCAGTGAAACAAGTTTTGGGGACGATTGATAATGTTGATGAGAAGAATCTTAAATCGTTACAAAAGGGATTGAATATCACCATTTCAGATCTGTATCAGTTTCAGGGAAAAAAGCCATATGAAATTACAATTCGTGAGGGGCATATACTCGAAGTAAAAAAACCAACTGTAAAACAATTAGAACCTGTCATAACACCAGCTTTATTAACAAAGAAAGAAGAAACTTCTGAGGGAAAACCTCTTCCTGAGGTTTTAGTCCCAGAAGCGCCCAAAGAGAACTTGAAGCCTCAAGAAGCTTTGTCCTCTCTTTCAAGTTCCGGTTCATCACAGGCAAAAATCGAATCAGAGTCTGTCCAGCTGGTAACTAGTAATGTGAAACCGCAAGCCGTTCAAGAGGTCTCAGAAGAGAAAAAACCTCGTGAAGTGGAGCCACCTGAGGTAACCCCGAAAAGTGCAAAACAACCTCCCAAAATGTTATGTCTCAAATGCGGAACAAATATGAGTATTGCAGTGGATTCAAGAGGGAAAAAGAATCTGATTTGTGACAATCATGATTGCAGAAACATTTTAGCAATACCACAGTTTGCGACGGATATTCGAATAATATCTAAGACTTGTAAAATATGCGGAAGTGCTATTTTACAAGTAAGTCGAAGAAATGATAAATTAGTTCATATATGTCCAGTCTGCTGGCGCAATCGAGAAATAAACGGTCCCTGTGAAACATGCCATCTTTTTTCTCAATGCATGAGGTGAGATATATGGAATCAGATGATGCACTCATTGGTCCTGCATCCATCTCTGAATTGAGGAAAACTGTTGCAATTTGTACGCAAACCTATCAAACGGACCTTAAAATTGTTGTTAATGGAAATTATACCGATGGCTCTACAATTTTCGTTTCGCCACCCCCTACAGATGTCGATTTAATCGAACGCTGGATATTACTTGAAGGAGTCACGATCCATGAATCCTGGCACATTCTTTTTCAATCAGATTTTCAATTATTACGTGAATTAATACAAAAATACGAAGAAAAATATAAAGACTCGATTCCATTCATTGGCAAAATAGTCCATGATATCTCAAATATCATTGAAGATGCTCGGATCGAGTTCCATGGAAAGAAGCGATTCTTGGGCACTAAGAACACAATAGTATTCAATAACGTGTATTGGTTAAGAAGGCGGCCATCATTTGAAGGGATGCAAGATTGGGAAATTTTCATTGAAGGATTATTGCAATTAAGTGTATGTGATGGATTAAAGGAACAAATTTCAGATGATAAAGCAGAACTACTTGTTAAAGTTGCAAATTTTTATTTGCAATGGGCAAAAACTTATGAAAGTTCAAAAGCTACTTTTTTAGCAGCAGATAAAATTATGGACCTATTCTTGGAATATTTCGATATAAAGGGATCTTATTCCCAACAGATTCCTTCACCTCCTTACAATATTAAGTTAGAACCCAAATCTAATTCTTCAAATCTCACCTCAAAAGACCTTCCTGAATTACCAAAAGAATTACAAGAGAAATTGAAGGAACTTCAGAAAAAGAGTGAAGAAAATAAAACGGATTCCGGTAAATGCAAAGGTAAGAAAGAGGTTGATCAAGATCACTCAGAGCAAGAGGCAGAAGGCAGTAAAGAATCTGGTAATGAAGGAGAAGAAGGGATTGAAAAAGATTCAAATTCAAATGAAGAGGAATCGGGACAATCACAAGGTGATATGGGCCAAGATACAAAGGATCAGGGACAATCAGATACGGAAATAAGTTCTGACCAAAGTGATCAAGCAAATTTGGAAGAGGAAGAAGAAGGGAAGGAGCAATCTGGGAATGGAATGCATTCCTCAGGAGAAGATCAATCAAATAAGGACAAAGATTCATCAAATAGAATACAATCTGGAAGAGAGCA
>Ga0315310_10000767_pt1 | contig 20434 bp, 24 predicted proteins | sample TDP5_MG_FD_203630 | JGI IMG/M metagenome (GOLD analysis project Ga0315310, IMG submission 203630) | Freshwater sediment microbial communities from Lake Towuti, South Sulawesi, Indonesia - TDP5 | ecosystem: Environmental > Aquatic > Freshwater > Lake > Sediment | place: Indonesia: South Sulawesi... | reverse complement strand
CTTATTGAAGCCACGAAGAAGTATCCTGGACGGTTCGCTGTTCTAGGAGGAGGAGGATCACTGAACCCCATGATCCATTCGGTTCGTCCTACCGAGGTGACTGCTGACATTCGGCGCAGCTTTGAGGAGGCGGCTACGGAGATTCTTCGTAGCGGCGCTATTGGATTCAGCGAAACTGCGGCCGAGCACTTCTCGTTCCCGGGCGTAGTAGCTGATCACCCTTACCTTTCCGCACCTCCCGATCACCCTCTGTTCCTACTCCTGGCCGACATTGCTGCAGACCACGACGTGCCTTTTGACTTGCATATGGAGGCAGTCGCCGAAGACATGCCTTTGCCGGGGAAACTTGGCCCACCGAATCCGGCGACTCTACATGAGAACATCGCGGCCTTTGAGCGATTGCTATCGCACAATCGGAATGCACGTATTGTTTGGGCTCACGCTGGATGGGATAACACTGGATGCAGGACGGTTGAGCTGATGCGCCAGTTGCTTCAGCGCCATCCCAACCTCTACATGAGCATAAAGATAAAGAACCCACTTTACCCGCAGAACATGCCGCTAGATGATAAAGGCCAGATTCGGCCTGAGTGGCTGGAGCTTATGCGTTCGTTTCCAGACCGGTTTATAATCGGTAGCGACACGTTCTACGGCCGGCAAGATCCAAAAGAGGATCCCATTTGGATCTTCCTCAGGAACCTTCCCCCTGATCTTGCAAGCAAGCTTGCCTATGAAAATGTGGCTCGCATTTATAAGCTGAAATGAGACCTTGTGCTCGTTTTCTTTTCGTGGGGGCTGAGGCTTCTCGCTTGTGTCCGCGGCTCCAGTTTGGAGTTCTCCCCAGACCGGCTTAGGAATCTGGCTACTCTAGTGGCCGATATGATCTCACTTCCTGCATGTCATGTGTGAAGTCCAATCCGCTACAAACACTATTGGGACCCTCTTCTTCCAAGACCGCGTAGCATATCACGCAAAGATTCGCCAAGACAAAAAGAAACGCCGCAAGCGGCTCAGGTCCCTGCGGGCCCGCCAATGAGTGGGAGAAAGAGGGGTTTGGTATAAATTCGTGCGTACGCCTGATTCTCCCCCGGGCTACCACTCTTAGATTGTAACTTCTATGAGGCGGGCTATCTCTTCAGGTGTTGGTGCTCGGTCTTTGCTTACAACGTATTTGTGGAGTTTGTAGGGCAATTCTAGGTTCAACCCGCTGGTCCTGAAGAGTGCTTTGACCGCTTTCATGCAGTTTGCAATGTGGCCTGGGCTGTATCCTTCGCTTTGGAGCGCTCCAACATAGTCGTCCAGTCTTCTGGCTTCGAGCAGCAGGGCTTTCCGATCTGGCAGTTCATCGTCCGAGAAGCATTCGGCTACTAACTGGTCTGGATCCGCTCCACGCCATACGCAGTATTGGTGAACCGACCATATGTAAAGGTAGGCCGTTGAACGCGATTGGCTGCAATGTCTTTTCAGGTATCTAACCATCTCAGCTACGGATTGGTTTACGATGGCAAACGGTATGAGGCTCGACTTGCGTTTCGTGAGGGCTTCATGAATGAATGTTTCAACGTCTAGCGGGCATCTTGTAGGCAGGTCCGTTGTCCTTTCGTAGATAACCGCTAAGTCGGGTCTAGACCCAACATGCTGGTGTCCCCAAGGAAGGCAGAGAAAGAACACTGAAACTCTCGAAGCCCTTGAAGATTACTTGGTAGAAATCAGGAAGTTTCGTTCGTTTTTTTGGTATATGTCTTTTCCTTCTCGTCTGATGTGACTAGTAACTCTTTGATGGATCTACCCTGCTTTTTCGCTCAGCTTTTATCAGGCGTTAGCTGTTAACCCGACAAATAAGTCATGCAGGCTGGCTTTGACCATGCGCGCGATCTACCTCAGCATTCTCGTGGGAATCCTTTTATCCTCTTAAGACAATCACAGCGAAGGTGAAAAATGGGCAGAAGAGTTCTAGCGATTGATACGAACCGATGTACAGGTTGTAAGGCATGTGTTATGGCCTGTTCGTTCGCTAAGGAAAAGGTTTTTAGTGAAGCTAAGGCTCGCCTCTGGATCGTCAGGGCGGAACGTCAGGGTATCGCAACACCTGTTCTCTGCGAACAATGCGAGAGTCCACCATGTGAACTTGTATGCCCGGTAAGGGCTATTTCGAAGAATCCGATGAATGGTGTCGTCGAAATAGACTCAAATAGGTGCATCGGGTGCAAAGAGTGTTTTTGGATATGCCCCTTTGGCGCGGTATCGATAGATGTGGAGAAACGTATCGCCGTTAAGTGCGATCTGTGCGATGGTAGCCCAGAGTGTGTCAAAGCTTGCGTACCTAGGGCACTACAATATGTGAATGCGGTGCGACCTGCAAGTATTCGAATGGAAAAGCAGTCAATGAAACGCTTTGACGTGGTCAGAAGATAGGAACTGGTTGATGAGCGTTGCATGGGTCAGCTGGTAAGATTCTATACGTGGATCTGACTAGGCAAAAGATTCACACGAAGCCCTTGACAGACGACTTACGTGGGGAATTTCTCGGCTCTAGAGGAGTAAATGCGAAATTGATATGGGATCTTATGAGGCCAGATACTGATTGCTTTGGCCCAGACAACGTTCTAATCTTTGGTGCAGGCACACTAACAGGAACGAACGCGCCCTGCTCTGGTAGAACGACTGTGACTTGTAAGGGAGCAGAGACGAATCTCTATCTAAAAGGAAGCATGGGAGGACATTGGGGAGCAGAACTTAAGTTTGCGGGCTATGATCATCTGGTTTTTCTGGGAGTGTCACAGAAACCTGTTTGTCTGTGGATAGACAACGAAAGAGTTGAGATAAGAGACGCAACGAATCTTTGGGGAAAGAACGTTGAGGAGACAGATAAGGTTCTAAAGGAAGAGTTGGGCGATGAAGACATAAAGATTGCATGTATTGGCCCGGCTGGAGAGAATCTTGTTCGATTTGCAATGATCATGTCTTGCGTGCACCATGCGGCAGGTAGAGGTGGCGCCGGAGCCGTCATGGGATCAAAGAGGCTGAAGGCGATTGCGGTAAGGGGCGAGGGTGACATCAGAGTTAAGGAGCCGGAAAGGTTTGGTCTTGTGGTAGGTGCGGTTAGAGAAGCCCTTGCTGCTGACAATACAGCAAAGTCGATGTATGTGTATGGGACTTCAGGAGGCCTTGCATTTACTAATTCATTGGGCCGTCTCCCATGCTACAATTTTAGATTGGGCCAATTAGAGAACGTCTATCCGATCACCGGGCAGTGTCTAGTTGAACAGCGTTATCTCAAGAGGAGGATTGGATGCTTTGGGTGCACCATATCTTGTCATAGATATTCTATGGTAGAATCTGGTCCGTACTCTGGAACTGGGTGCGGAGGCCCTGAATATGAAAGCTTTGCATCGCTTGGAGCAGATACTGGCGTCATTGATACACAAGCTGTAATTAAGGCAAACCAGCTGTGCAACGATTTCGGTCTTGACACGATATCAACGGGAAGCGTTATCGCATGGGCAATGGAATGTTTTGAAAAAGGAGTCATTGCAAAGACGGACACTCGTGGCCTGGAGCTCAACTTTGGAAGTGCCGAGGCGCTCCTGACTATGGTTCCTTTGATAGCTAGAAGAGCAGACTCCATTGGTAACCTGTTGGCAGAAGGAGTAAAGAGAGCAGCTGAAAAACTCGGGAAGGATTCTCGGAAATGGGCAATATGCAATTCAAAGGGGTTGGAACAGTCAATGGTAGAAACCAGATGTTCAAAGGGATATGCACTTGCGTTTGCAGTTAACCCACGGGGGCCTGATCACTTGCATGCCTGTCCTTGGGCAGAACGTGGCTCTTCAACCGAAGCAATTGCACTCGTTGAGAAGCTAACTGGAAATAGAAAGTGTGCATCTCCATATTTGACGGAATACAGGCCTGAAATCGTTAGATGGCACGAGGATTGTTATGCGGTGACTGATTCACTGGGCTTTTGCATGATAGCCTCACTCACATCATATTCAATAAATCCTAAGAATATGGCCAAAATGTTCTCTTTCGCAACAGGGCATCCCATGGATGATTCGGAGATAATGCTTGCAGGAAGGAGAATACTGACGCTCGAAAAATGCTTTAATGTCAGAGAAGGCGCCGACAGGAAGTTGGATGACTTGCCTTGGAGACTAATGAACGAACCAGCGCCCACCGGTCCAGGAAAAGGTTTAGTGAACTCGAAAGAAGAGCTTGACAAGATGCTTGACAAATACTACTTGCTGCATGGCTGGGATCAGAGGTCAGGCACGCCCACCCGGGAAACGCTCGGGATGCTTGGACTTAAGGATGTTGCTGATGAGCTGAGGAAACTCGGGAAGTTACCTGCGCACTAACTCGTCGAGTGCACCGTCGGCAGGATCCTTGGATACGTTCGCCATTAGACACACACTGTATTGGGTGATCCTAAGAGCCTATCCGAAAAGTGGAATTGTTGCGGCGTTTGACTGTTCATTTTGACATGTATGTGAATTGAGTCTTTTCCTTGCTTTTTGGTGCAGATAGAGCCTGTTGATGAGAAGCTGTGATTGTGGAAGAGGAAGATGTTCTAGTCGCCACCACGTACCAGGTCCCTGACGAGCTCTGGAATAGAATCAAGGCGCTGCTGCCTCCGCCGAAACGCAAGAAGAAGAGCGGCCGTCCAAGGATGGATGACCGGCTAGCGGCGAACGCTATCTTCTACGTTCTACGAACCGGATGCCAGTGGAAAGCGATTCCGAGAAGCCTAGGCCCATCGAGCACGGTTTACGACCGTTTCCGGGAATGGAACGAGGCCGGGGTTTTCCAACGCCTATGGGTGGAAGGGTTGGTGGAGTATGACGCCGTGAAGAAGCTCGACTGGGAGTGGCAGGCGATGGATGGAGCGATGACCAAGGCGCCTCTCGGGGGGAAAAAGCACAGGCCCAAACCCAACAGACAGACGGAAATCCGGAACAAAGCGAAGCCTCCTCATGGAAGCAAACGGTATACCTGTTGGACTCGTCGTAGACGGCGCGAATAGAAACGATATGAAGCTGACGAAGCAAACCCTGGAGAGTATCCCGGTGGAGAGACCTGAACCGACAGATGATGCGCCGCAGCACATGTACATGGATAAGGGCTACGACTACCCTGAGGTTCGTGAACTGCTTGAAGATTGGGGATACACGATTCACATTCCTTCCAAAGGAGAAGACGTCAAGAAGCGGAAGAGCATTCCAGGCTACAGGGCGAGACACTGGGTTGTGGAGAGAACACATTCATGGCTGAACCGGTTCAGGCGACTGTTGATCCGCTGGGAGAAGAAAGCTGAGAACTACCTCGCTATGCTACATCTCGCATGCGCATGGATCACCTACCGCGCAGCCGGACTTTTCGGATAGGCTCTAACTACGCAGTTGAATCGTTTCAACCAGGATGGCAAACGGAGCTGCGTGTGTTAGACCTGTATGTTTGTGGCGTGAATTGCGATTTAACGCAGAACGCTACAAAATCATGCCGCCGAAGTAGTTATCGAACAAAGCGGTGAGTTTGGATATGCTTGCGATTTCTCAGAGTGGAGAAAGCAAGCGACGTAATGCTCATTATCTATATTAGTTAGCTTCGGTTCCTCCTTGGCACAGCGCTGCATAGCATGCGGGCATCTTGGGTGAAACCTGCAGCCATGAGGAGGGTTGATGGGATTCGGAATTTCTCCTCTTAGCACTATTCTCTCTTTCTTAGGGCCAAACTCGGGTGTCGGAATTGCGGAGAGAAGTGCCTGAGTGTATGGATGCATCGCGTTGTCAAACAATCTCTCTTCGTCAGCAAGTTCAACTATCTTGCCTGAATACATTACTGCGATCCTGTCGCCAAGATGCCTAATTATACTGAGGTCATGAGAAATAAGCAACATCGAAATATCCAGTCTTTTCTGCAAGTCCCGCAAAAGGTTGAGGATTTGAGCTTGGACCGAAACATCCAACGCCGACGTGGGTTCATCCAAAACCAATAACTTCGGGTTCAATGCCAATGTTCTTGCAATCACGACTCTCTGCCTTTGACCACCAGACAACATATGTGGATGTCTGTTTAAATGTTCGTGACCGAGTCCGACGCTCTGCAGCAGACTAAGCACTCTCTCTTCAAGCTCCTTTCCTTTCGCTTGCTTATGAATTCTAAGCGGTTCGGCAACAGCGTCTCTTACCTTCATTCGCGGATCTAGCGATGAGGAAGGGTCCTGAAAGACCATTTGCATGTTGCGTCGCATCTCTCTCAATCTTTTTTCGTCCAGTCCTGAAATACTTATGTCATTGAAGAAAACCTCTCCAGACGTCGGTTCTTCCAATCTTAAGATGCATTTTCCTACAGTTGTCTTTCCAGAACCAGATTCTCCTACTAGTCCCAAAACTTCCCCTCTCTCAATGTGAAAACTAATACCGTCCACTGCTCTTACGACTTCCTTTCGAAGAATCCCAATTTGGACATTGAAATATTTTCTTAGGTCCTTAACTTGAATCATCGAGAACCTATCCTAGACAATCCTAAAACAGCTTACGTAGTGCCCATGCTCAAGTCCGACAGGGCTCGGTCTCTCTCGCTTGCATTTGCCGATTGCATAGCTACATCTTGGGTGAAACTTGCATCCAGAAGGCGGATCGATGAGACTCGGAATGCTCCCAGGAATTACTTCCAATGTTTCCTTCTTCTGAAAGAGCTTTGGAGTGGCACTCAGCAGCCCTCTCGTATACGGGTGGCCCGGTTTTTCCAGAACATCTCGAACCTCGCCATGCTCTACAACAGTGCCCGCATACATGATTGCAGCTTCTTCACAGTTTTCAGCTACGATCCCCAAGTTATGCGTGATCAGCAGCACCGATGTCCTGAGTTCTTTGACTATATCGCGGATGAGTTCTAGTATCTGAGCTTGAATTGTGACGTCCAATGCTGTGGTTGGCTCGTCTGCAATGAGAAGCTCCGGATGACACAAGAGAGCGATTGCAATCATCACTCTTTGTTTCATACCCCCGCTCAACTCGTGTGGGTATAGCCTCAGAATGCGTTCTGGATTCGGCAGCCTGAGCTTGGTTAGCATTTCGATAGACGCCTCTATTGCCTCCCGTCTGCCTATCTTCTGACGTGATTCGAGAACCTCTATCATCACCTCTCCAACCGTGAACACCGGGTCGAGATATGAAGTAGGGTCTTGGAAAACCATCGAAACCTCTTTTCCTCTTATTTCTCTAATCTCGCTTTCAGATAGATCGAGCAGGTTCCGTTTGCGTAGGACAATTTCGCCGGCAACAATTCTGGCTGAGGGGGGGAGTAACCTCAAAATTGATAGCGCTGTGAGAGTCTTACCGCACCCCGTTTCACCAACAAGTCCAAGGATCTTTTCCTTTTCCAATTCAAGACAGACGCCGTCAAGCGCCGCGACTAGGCCATAGGTTGTTGGAAAACATACTCTTAGATTTCTTACACTTAACAGTGCGTCTTTCATTTGAGACCCATCATCTGAGCTTTAAGTCGAAGATGTCTCGCAAACCGTCGCCAATGAAGTTGAACCCCATCACTACAATGAATATGGCCAAACCCGGAAACGTGACATACCACCAATAGCTCGTCACATAGGCTCGACCTAAAGAGACCATTAGACCCCACTCTGGAGTCGGAGGCTGAGCACCCATCCCAATGAATCCCAAGGAAGCTATTCCTAGGATTGCGCTGCCCATTTGGAGGGTTGATTGCGTAATGATTAGTTGCACACAGTTTGGCAAAATATGACGGAATATGATATATTTTCCACTTGCACCCATAGACTTCGCTGCCTCCACAAAACCGGAACTTCTTATGACAAGTGCCTGTCCTCTAACGAGTCTGGTGTATGTTGGCCACCAGGGGATTGATAGCGCTATCGCAGCATTCGTGTGCGATGGTCCTAGCACAGCTGCGATAGCCAAGGCCAACACGAGATGGGGCGTTCCCATGAAGAGGTCGGCAATTCCCATGATAGCCGTATCAATCTTCCCTCCGTAATACCCAGCGATCGCTCCTAGCGGTGTGCCCAGTATTGAAGACAACAAAACCACTAGTAGGCCTGCAGATAGCGAAAACCGGCCTCCATAGGCAACTCTGCTTAATATGTCTCGTCCCATATCATCCGTCCCAAACGGATGTTCTTGGTTCGGCTGTTGCAGGGATTGCTCCAAGTGAACCGAACTTCCAATATCTTCCGGATAGGGTATGACTAGAGGTGCGAGGATCCCAACGACTGCAAACGCTGACACAATGGCCAAGCCAACAATTGTTAGGGGATGTTCTCGCAAGGCTAACCAGGATTTCATCAGTCCGTTACTAGTCGCTCTCCGCTTGCCAGAGCGATCTTCCGTCGCCTTGTTGATCTCTCCTGTATTCATACTCTTACCCTTGGGTCAACAAAGAAATATGACAAGTCGACCAGCAGGTTAAGAATGATGCGAAGAAGTGCAAAGACTAATGTAACACCCAGTATGCTAGGAAAATCTAGATAAATGAAGGACGATAATCCGTAGAGGCCGAGTCCAGGCCAGTCAAAGACTTTCTCTATAACAAAAACGCCTCCTAGGAGATAGCTGTATCTCAATCCGACTATAGTCAAGGTCGGAATGATCGCATTTCTCAAAGCATGTTTGTACACAACGATTCTTTCGGATAGACCATATGACTTCAAAGCTCTAACATAGTCATCATTGAGCACTTCCAACAGGCTTGTCCTCACAAATCTGGTGACATGAGACAAGCTAGAAAAGGACAGGACTATCGCTGGCATCGCTATATGTAGCACCGAGCTCCTAAACGCGATCCAATTGCCAGTCACCAATGTGTCAAGAAGATATATTCCCGTTATCCTAGTGATTGGGTATTTCATGAGTACCGTGGCATCGATGCGGCCCGTAACTGGTAGAATCCCCAGTCTATGCGCGATCAGAATCTGCAGCAATAGGCCAAGCCAGAACGCGGGCATGGCAAGTCCTGCACTCGCCAGAGTCCTACTGAAATGGTCAACGACGCCATCCTTTCTAGTCGCTGACATGGATCCCAATAAAATACCTACAGAAACAGTTACGATCATTGAGACAGTAACCAGTTCAAAGGTAGCAGGAAGATAATCCAGCAGGTCACTTACAACTGGTCGATGACTATAAATGGATCTTCCCAGATCGAACTCCAGGATTAGTCTTCTCATATAGGCAAGATATTGTTCATAGAGGGGTTTGTCCAGGCCCAGTTCTATTCTTATCGCAGCGATCTGTTCGTAGGTCGCTCCTGTGCCTGCTATCATTGCGGCTGGATCGCCGGGCAACACGTGGGATATGAAAAACACAAGAGCCGACACTCCCAAAAGCATTGGGATCACAGTCGTAAGGCGTTTCAGTACGTATACTGGCAGTTTCATGAGATATCACTAAGAGCGAAAAAAGGAGAGCTTCTTCGGCTGACGAACGACATTACTTCTTTCTCATTATGTAGACGTTGTACAGCAGAATGTAGTTGTGACGGAGAGGGTTATACTCTACACCGTAGACATAGTCTCTATATGCGATTGCTGTTGTACCTTGCCAGCAAAATAGCATCGGAGCGTCTTCCATTATGATCTTCATAGCTTTCGAATATAGAGCTGCGCGTTCATTGGCATCCGAAATTGAAGAAGCCCTGTCCAAAATAGCGTTTACCTCTTTGTTGTCGGATCCTTGGAAATTCAAAGGCATCCCTGGAAGAAATATGCTATCCATCAAACAAGCCGGGTCAAGATAGAACGCCATATGGTAGGCAGTAGCTAGATCAGCCCTTTTCGTCGGATCAGGATCTTGCATGATTTTCACCAAAGCTGGATATGTCATCGCTCGAGCTTCCAGTTTTATACCAATGGCCGCTAGGTTCGCATCCAAGATTTCAACAACTTGTCGCTGATAAAGGAGACCAGAGACGTAGATCATGTTCAACTTAATGTCGCCCGGCTTATATCCAGCATCTTTCAAGATACTCTTTGCCTTCTCTGGATCGTAGCTGTAGCGCGGAATCGACTCGTCATATCCTAACATTCCTTTCGGTATTATTCCGTAGGGCTGCGTTGCGCGCCCCAGCATGATTCTATCGATAGCTCCCTTGTAGTCCCAAGCATACGAGATAGCTCTTCTTACCCGAACATCACTAAGCGGTTTGTTCAACATATTCATACAAACCACGAATATGTTGAAGCTCAAGAATTTCCTCAAAACGATGCCAGGCTCTATTTCCAATTCTGGGCAGATCTCGGGACTGGTGTCTCTCATGTTCAGATCAACTTCTCCTTTTCGTAGAACGAGCGCCCTTGTAGCCTCGTCCCTTACGATCTTGACAATCACCTTGTCCAGGAATCTCTCTTGAGGCCAACCCTTGTGATACTCCACGTTTCTCTGCATAACCACTTGCACACCCCGTGTCCATTCAACGAACTTGAATGGTCCTGTGCCAACCATGTTTTCGTGCATCCACTTGGTCGCTAAGTCGTCCCCAACTTGATGATCCTGCACAGCCTTCGGGCTCACCACATTTAGCCCTTGGGAAGCCCCGAAGCAGGATAGAACCGGCACATATCTTGTCTTAAGATCAAAAGCAATGGTATACTCGTCCACAACACGACAAGATTTAACCGCGGTAAACAGCGCAGCCGGAGCCTTTCCCAGTTTCATTAGTCTGTCAAAGGAAAATTTTACTGCCTGTGCATTGAATGCTGTTCCGTCATGAAACTTTACGCCTTTCCTGAGGCGGAATGTGTACACCAATAGGTCAGCTGAGACATCGTATGACTCTGCGAGGAGCGGTTTCAGCTCTGTTCCTTCGTATATCAACAGGGTTTCATAGACATTTGCAATTATTGCCATTGATTGCTTTGTGTCGGTAACATGAGGATCGAGAGAAGTTGGGTCATCATATGTCATCGTCACCAATGTTTCCCCAACCTTTGGTGGCGGTGGTGGTGGAGGAGGAGGGGGCTGAGGTGGTATTGCGAAGTAGGTACCAACAAGAGCAACTACAACAATTACGACGAGAACGCTTACTGCCTGAATTCTACTGATTGCTCTCCTATTTTTCAAGGTCTTGTTCACCTCCTTTGCCTGTTCTTCACCGGGGGCAACACAAAATCTTTCGTGCCCGGTATTTCCACAACTTCTGCAAAACGTTCGCCGAATGGCCTTGTTGCATCTATGCCCGCTCCAGAAACGACAGAACTATCCTTCGATGACGGGTCTACAGGTCCCCCCATGACATTTGGAAATATGTAGACATCTTCGTCTGCTTGAACTCGTGTTGCAATAGCCCATTCAATTTCAGTAGGATTGTATACGTCAATGTCTTCGTCAACAACGACTACATGCTTTAACATGAAACCCGCGCCGAAGGCCGCAAGCATCACGTTCTTTGCCTGATGTTTGTGAATTTGATTTATCGATATGGCAACATGATGTTGAGTGGTTCCTCCTGGAGTGAAATGTACTGCCTTCACCGTGGGGCAAATGCTTTTCATGTACTTGTAGAAGCTTGCCTCTTTTGGGATAGCGACCAAGCCATGAATTTCCGACGGTGGCTTCCCACTCCCTACCGCTTGGTAGATGGGATTCTCACGCATAGTGATGGCTGTAACTTCCATGACTGGCGCCTCTCCACCTGAGCCGTAGTATCCTGCAGCTTCGCCGAATGGACCTTCTCTTGCTCTTACGTTTGGAAGAAATCTTCCTTCGATAACTATCTCAGACGTAGATGGGACTTCCACATCTATGGTTTTGCATTTTGTTAATTCGACTGGCTCTCCTCTCAGTCCTCCTGCCACCGCTAATTCATCTCCGTAGATTCCGCCGGGAGGAGTAGTTTGTGAGGCCACCACAATTACTGGGTCCATTCCAATGGCCACGGCTACGTCAAGAGGCTTTCCATTTTCTTCCCTTCTTCTACGGTAGATGTCCAAGTGTCTTTGGGGTGCAAAAGCAAATGTGAGCTTGTTCCTGTCAATGACCATGTGGCGATGGATTGAGGCGTTTCTCCCGTATTCGGGATCCTTCGCTATTGCGACTCCCCCCGTTATGTATAGCCCCCCGTCCTTTGGGGCATTGAAAAGGATTGGAAGTTTCCTGACATCGAGATCGTCTCCTGTCAAGACGATCTCTTGGCAAGGGCCGTTCTCAGATATCTTCGGAGGGACTGGGTTCTCAAGGCCCTTAAGGAATCTTTGTGCGTAGTTTTCTTTGGTCATGTTGAGTGCCAAGAGAACTCTCTTTCTAGTTGAGAATATTGCGCCTGTCACGGATGTTTTGTAACCCTTCACATTCTTGAAGAGTAGCGCGGGTCCCTGTAGTTCAGACGTTCTCTGCAGGCCGGATGATATTTCATATTTCGTATCAACTTCCCTTTCTACTGTTGCAAGTTCGCCTTCTCTTTCTAAATAGTCAAGAAATTCTCTGAGATCATTCCACATCGTAGCATGCCCCGCGAGCACAACACGTGCGGCGGAAATATATAAGATTGCTCTGTCGAATAGTTATTTAATGGGCCTCGCGCTAAAGCATAAGAGGATGATGAAGTGACCTTCAGTCTGGCTCACAAATGGGAAGAAGTTGGGAGTAGGAGACAACCTTTTTCATGGGTACTAGGGCCAGAGTTAAGATAGGGAAAGTATTCAGTCTTGACAGACAGAAATGTGTCGGTTGTGGAATATGTTCGGAAGTCTGTCCTTCACATGCGATAGTAGTTGAGGATGACACAAAGAGATCAATCAAACTCAGGTACAGAATCTGCGTTGGCTGCGGCTTGTGTCAGAAGGCTTGCTATCACAAGGCTATTCGCGTCAACGAGATAGGCACACGTCCTCTTGAAAAAAACGCTCAGACAAATCTCACATTTAACTTAGTCCTATGCAAGAATTGCAAGAGTCCTATCTCGACATTGGCAATGTGCAAGAAGTGGCAGGAAGCTTCCTCTAAGGGCGAGGTTCTGAGGCAGAATATGAGCGAGCTGATCCATTACTGTCCAAGATGTAGGAGACGGCATTGCGCTAGCTCGCGTGTGAATTCGTTGCGGATTGGCAGGCCACTGCTACGTGATATGATGGGTGCCAAAATACCGTCCGCGAAGAAAGAAACGCTGTCAGCAGGTCTCAAGTGCGCGAGACCGGACATGCCTCACTAGATTGCATGATGTTCCAAAATCCCACGACAGAGCATGATATCGAAAGTCTTATAAAAAATTCTGCGGATTGCGTTCTTGGTTACGAAAATGCCTAATCTCTACGAATTTGAATTAGGCAAAGCAGCTGATCTTCTTGCAAGAGAGCTATTTAAGCTAAGGCCCAATGAGATCTTTGTCATAACCGCTGATACCGAATCGGACGCCAGAGTCGTTGAGGCCACGGCAAGGGCCGCATTTACCGTTGGAGCTAAGCCCATGGTCGTGTGGCTTGCGTCTCCTCTTGGAGTTGGGAAAGCGGCAGATCCGATGTTGCCCATTGATTCAATGGTTGGAGCGTTAAAGGCTGCGGATGCTTGGGTTGAGTTTAACAACCGGTGGTTGCTGTACTCTACAGTCTTTGATAAAGCGCTGCAGGAGAACCCACGACTTAGGTATCTATGCCTAATCGGCATGAATGCTGGTATGATGGTCAGGTGCATAGGCAGGATTGACTACCCGACTCTTAGGGAGTTCTTGGAAAAGATTACAGTTATGACTAGGAAGGCCAAGAAGATGCGCATAACTACAGCGGCAGGTACCGATGTGACGTTTGAAAATATTCCAGGAGGGGAAGTAAGATGTCGACTGGGTTATGCAGAAAAACCGGGATCACACATGATGGCGGGACAGATAGGGTGGAATCCCGTTTATGAGACTGTGAATGGCACTATAGTTTTTGATGGCTCCATCGTACCTCCGATAGGCCTGCTTAGGGAGCCTGTGGTGTTGCATATCAGGAAAGGTGACATTACAGAAATTAGTGGCGGCAAAGAGGCTGTGAGGTTCGCTGCGTGGCTCAGGAGTTTTGATGATCCGAACATGCTTAGATTGGCTCATGTGTGTTACGGATTCAACCCGGGTGCTGAGCTGACGGGGGATATACTGGAGGATGAAAGAGTATGGGGCTGCACTGAGTGGGGCATAGGCAACATACCAGCAAGACCTGCCGCATCGCATACCGATGGAATTTGTCTGAACTCTTCAGTATGGCTTGACGGACAACAGATACTTGACAAAGGCAAAGTTATCCACCCCGAGCTAGCTCAGCTAGCCAAGAGATTGGGAAAGCAATGATTACATCAAAATCAGAGGCAATCATGTGCACCAAAACGTACGAAAGGAACATTTGAAATTTACGCGCTGGAGTTATCATTGAGATGATGACAACAGACAAAGAGCACGATTTGGCCTTACTAATCGTTGACGTGCAACGTGACTTCATCGAAACGGGAGCACCTCTCGAGATCGCTAGAGGCCGAAAAAACCGGAAAGATCAGCCTTGCTAACAACTGAATCTACAACTGAAGGAGAACCCACGTGAGACTAGTTGTCGGAATTACTGGCGCCAGTGGATGCATTTACGGTAAACGACTTCTCCAAGTTCTTCAGAAAAAGAGGGTAGAGACGCATCTGGTCATAACGGATAGAGCAAAACGAATCATTGAACAAGAGAATGGCGCAGTGACAGAATATGTAGGCTTAGTGTCGTACAGCTACGATGAGAGTGACATGGATGCGCCAATAGTAAGTGGTTCCTTTGCCACGGACGGTATGGTCATTGTGCCATGTAGCATGAAGACGCTTTCGTCACTGGCATCTGGTTACGGGAACAACTGTTTGACCCGAGCGGCTGATGTCACACTGAAGGAACGTAGGCCGCTCGTAATTGTGCTAAGGGAGACCCCTCTTAGTGCTATTCATTTGACGAACATGCTCAAGCTTGCACAGGCAGGCGCAGTTGTGCTGCCTGCTATGCCCGCATTCTACAATCGGCCGAAAACAATCGATGATCTGGTTAACTTTGTTGTTGGAAAGATACTGGATGCTCTAAGAGTTGACCATGACCTATATGAGAGATGGGACAGCACACGCAGGCGCGTGGCTATGTTCCTGTAAAACTTCAGTGGGATGGAAGGGGATTCACCAAAGGGTAGTTATTGAAAACAGCGGCAAGACAGGAAGTTATTTAAGAGACCACCTAACTCGAAAGGTAGCGTCTTATGTTTTGGGTGAAATAAGGTGAAGTACAGAGTCGTTGTAACTGTGAAAGATATAAAAGGGCACTGTGACGCTGGGCACAAAGTCGGAGATACGTTTGACATAACAGGCCCAATAGCCAAGGGTCGGCTCTGCAATTCAGCCTTTGTTTCTATGTTTCCGCATTATTTCGCAATGAGATTTGGTGCTGAACTTCCGTGGTCTGAAGGCGATAGAGTGCTTGTTGCTTGTCCGGATGCGAAGAATCCAGTCATATTCGAAATGCGAAGGGAAAGGATGCCTGAATGAATCATCTTGTTCAGCAAGTAGTCCCCGTTAACTAGGAATGTTGCTGGCTGAGGGATCTATCTTGGCAGTCAATAGAGGCATAGGACAACGTCTGGACTTCAGGTGACTCAGCCGAGGTGGACTGCGCTGCGAGTGGAGTTACTCTCGAGAATTGGCGATGTCGCTGGAACCGATCACATTGAACTCGATATTGCAGAGGAGGAGACTATTGGCAGCATGCTCGAACGCTTATGCGACGAGTTTGGGGACAAGTTCCGCCAGGTTATTATGGATGAGAAATCATCTTGCGTCCGCCAGCAAATAGTAATCATGGTGAACGGTGTCAACATATTCATCCGAGAAGGATTGCTTACTAGGCTGAGTGAGGACGATGTGCTTCAAATTGTTGAAGCTGTGGGGGGAGGCTAAAATCTCCAAGATACCGCTCTTGGACTAGGCAACGCAATGTCAGTTCAGTTCGAAATGGACTTCAACGACTGGGTTGGGGATGATCGTGCTCAAACCTGTAAGGTTTGACTTTGGATGTCTTGCTTCAGAAAACCTAGGAAAACTGGCTGATTTGGTTCTCCTAGGCGAGAAGAAAGGGTATGGATGTGCTTGGATTCCGGACATGACGTTTCATAGGGACGTCTACGTTGCTCTTACGGTGTGCGCGCTGAGGACTAAGAAAATAAGTCTCGGGGTTGGCGTAACCAATCCTTTTACCAGACATTCTATATCGACCGCCGTCACATCAGCAACTATTGATGAGATCTCTGGGGGAAGACTAGTGCTGGGAATCGGATCCGGAAACAGAAGAGAACTGCTCGGTCCACTTGGTTTGGAGGTCAACAAGACAGCTGAACGTTGTCGAGAGGCAGTAGAAGTTATTAGAGCACTTCTATCGGGAAACGAAATAAGCTACAAAGGTAAGTGGAATACACTCAGCGGAGTGAAGCTAGGTTTCAAGCCGAAGAGAAGACTTCCTATTTACGTTGCAGGGATCGGCCCCAGAATCTTGCATGTCGCTGGCGAAGTAGCTGATGGAGCTATCCTCGGCGAAGTGCTGGCTTCAGAAGGTTTGAGATATTGTCTAGAGCGTTTGAAGAGAGGCGCAGAGAAGGCAAGAAGGAGGGTCGAAGAGATTGACATAGTAAGCTGGGTTTCCTGCATTTTGGACACCGAGACTCAACATGCTATCACCATAATGAAGCCCCGCATCGCTCATCTTATCGGGGCAACCCCGATGCATGTTCTGGAGGCTCTTGGCATTGAAGGGCCTGTAATTAGTACCATAAAGAACGCGTATTCAATCGGAGGGAGGCAGGAGGCAGCAAAGTTTGTGCCAGATGAATTGGCAAACAAGCTTACAATGATCGGGACTCCAAAAGATTGCGCCCGCAAAGTTGAGAATCTCTTAACTGAAGGGATACGACACATTTCCATATTGCTGGCGTCCCCAAGCTGGGAAGACAAGGAAAGAACACTGAGACTCTTTTCAGAAAGAGTCATCCCAATGTTTAGGTGAACTGGATGCCCGTAGGTTTTCCAGCATAATTCGCATCAAGGATGCCTTGTCTGTGTCCTCAAGTCGTTCCTTATCTTGAATCAAATTGAAACATAGAGTACCACGTTTCATCTTCTCGAGATGAGCATGGCTTCTGAAGAATCTTGCCAGATGCCGGAAGATGGTCTGCAGATCTTTACCTAACTCCACCAGAATAACCAGTGGATGTAGTCCACGAGCAACTAGAAAGTTAACGAACGGGCGGGATTGCTGCTTTTTGCTTACCCATTTTTCCAGAGCTTCTTTGAACCAATTGTCGTCGAAGACCTCAATAGGGGGGCCTTTTATCAGTCCTTCCGATAGTTTGACACGAACAAGCGGTTTGAGCGCCATCTTTCTAAACACGACAGCATCTCTCGTTGATCTTGCTATCCTTCCGCTTATCTCGATCATCTGTTTAAGCACTATATCAGTTCCCTGTTGTGGACGACATTTCCCAAATCCCGAAGAGTCACCGCTGGCGGTTCACGTCCCCGCGGACCCACCAATCAAAAAAAGAGGGGTTTGGTAGAAATTGCAACTTGGGAACGGTAACCCCCGGGCTACCACTCATTCTTGGCCAAGACTTCTGATCTTTTGCAACAAACTGAGATGCGATCCGACGCAGCTGTGGGAAACTTGTCCCTCGTGACATCGTTGAGGCATTCACAGACAGATCAATAGCAACAAGAGTGGGGACTACTAAGCTTCTTGAAGGCCATGACAGCCCTCACCGCATAATTGTTGTAGCATTGATGTCTCCTGATCGCGAGCATCTTGTGAATGAGTCAGTTTTGATGACGAATGTTGACGGCGTGTTAGCAATTGTTAAGGAGAAAATGTCTAGAAACTTCATATGATTTTGCTTCGTGACTTATTCTGAAATCGGTGATCATTTGCCTCAACTAACAGTGTGCAAGGGCTGCAACACCGTCCTTTTCAAAGGTCCCGAAATGGAGGAGCCCATCGAAACGATTCGTAGATACAACGGGACTTGCCCAACATGTGGTAGAGAGCTTAGTTTCGATGTCAGCAATATCAGGATAGTGCCTGCTACGTCAGAGGTGATGGAGCAGTATTTGACACCATCAGCCTCGCCTTTCGTTTCAATCCAAGAAACTGTGCAGCGACCGATAGGAATGGTGTCGGGAGAGATATCAAGGCCACTGGAGAGCCATGTTCCGTTAGCCGTTTGGTTGAGGAGACGGAATTCTCCAACTGAGAAATCGACCGGATGCGACAAAGAGCCTAATGTCTCAAGCCCAAGAGAAGCCTCACCATAGCCGCCGGGGCTGTGCTTGAGAGTCCAATGACCTTCACTGAGTTTCTTGTTCCGTAGCGACCTTTGCCTTGCCTCTTTCATTTGGCTCCTTCGATGAGGCGAACCTAGGCTTCGAATGTGTAGCAAGACGGAAACTTCGGCTACAGTCTAAGACGTTCGTAGCTGATCGTTAGACCTTGGGTATCCCAACTAAAGATTGGGACACTGCGTCGAAGCCTCTTGAATCTCTCAGCCAATGCACGGACAACCATCGGAAGAGCGATTGTGATGTCGGCGTAGCAGGTCGCTGTCCGCGCGGTTCTGCCTATCTTCCCCCAGCTTTGAGCCTCCTCAAACGTGCAGCCGCTCAGGCCTCCCCAGACAGGCATATCCATCGTTATTTGAACCGCCATGCTATGGCTCTTGTCGTGTCTAGTCTGATAGCTTGCGACGACAGCAGTTTGTTGAATGAAATTCTTTGGAACTCCCCCGCCTAGATACACGACCCCTGTCATCTTCGCTTTTTCAGTTATCCTCGAGCTCTCATCCACATCCTTCAAGTCGTCGAGAACGATCCTCCTTCCCCGTCTTCGGTTTGCGAACATTATCGAGAAACCTAGTGCGCTGTCTCCCAAAGCGGGACAGAAGATTGGGACATGGGACTTGTAGGCATCGATGAGGATGGACTCCTTTTCTCGGCCCTTCTCCTCCAATATCTTCCCCAAGAGGTGGAGGATCTCCCTCGAAGAATAAGGCCTATTGTCCAGAAGATACGAGCAGAACTCTCTCTCAATCCAAGTATCTGTCTGATAGAACTTCTGCTCATCAGCCAAGACATCGTATATCCGATCTATGCGTTGCTTTCGAAGCTGCACGTCACTTAAGAAGGGAGAGCCGACATAGTGCCTTTGACCCCTCGCTTCAAAGCAGTCATGGTAGAGGTTCGCTCCTGTGCTGACCAATACGTCAATCATTCGTCTTCTGATCAAATACGAAATAATCTTACGCATCCCTGCGGGAACGAGGGCCCCAGCGATCCCTAACCATATGATGCAGTTCTTCTTCTTGAGCATCCTTGTCCATACGTCGGCGACTTCCGCAAGCTTCCGCCCTTGAAAAGCAGTTGAGCGCATCCCAACAAGGAACTCGCTAATCGTCTCCTTCCCCAACACTTCAAGGGGGGCGGTTGGAAACTTCAGAAAACGACTTCGCTTCATTCCAACTCGCTATATTGTATTAGCGTATGAATAAAAAATGTGTGCAACAACAGAACCAAGACGAATTATCACAATGTCGACGGAAGCCTTGTTATGCCTCGAGTCAGGATTCCCATCATCATGAACGGCAATGACCATCTGACGTGAGGACTCGGCACGAAAATATCTCGACGAAGAGAGACAATAGCATTTCAGATCCTCGATTCACTTCGAAAAACCCCACAAGTCAAAACTTAAAAGCAAATGAGACTGATACAATGGAAACGATTCATTGAAGTGTGTTGAGTTCGACGTAAGGAGGACAGAAGGTAGGTAATGCAGGAAACGCGGAGTCTGCACGGAGCTTTCCTCCCGAAAAGGTTCTTCATCGCGGCTGGGTCCGCGACCAGCTCCGTTTCGCCGTTGAACGCTTTTGACGCAGCTCTAACTAAGGCGGGTATCGCACAGTGCAACCTGGTCAATGTATCCTCGATCCTTCCGCCAGACGCTGAGGAGATCAAGAACTCTCCGATCACCGCTGGCACGGTTACCTTCGCAGTGATGGCGCGAATGGACGGAGATCCAGGAGAAACCATAGGTGCAGGAATCGGTTGGACTAAGGGAGTAACAGGCAAGAAGGAAAGATACGGATTGGTTGCAGAGGCACACGGGTACAAGGACAAGGAGGCGATTGAAAAGGAGCTGAAGTCCAAGCTCGATGAGATGGCGAAGATCCGCGATCTGAAGACCGAGAGGATTGAAACCAGAGCGGAATTCATAGAAGTTCCGAAAGGAAAGTATGGTACTGTCATTGTGGCTCTTGTGTTCGCTCCGTGGACGGAGGAGGAGTCGAAACGTCCTCTCCTCAACAACATATGAAAAGGCGTTGATGACGGTAGAGCATCGATTCTCAAAGAGTCATTGGTTAACATAGCATATGCAAAT
>Ga0315310_10000766_pt1 | contig 20460 bp, 25 predicted proteins | sample TDP5_MG_FD_203630 | JGI IMG/M metagenome (GOLD analysis project Ga0315310, IMG submission 203630) | Freshwater sediment microbial communities from Lake Towuti, South Sulawesi, Indonesia - TDP5 | ecosystem: Environmental > Aquatic > Freshwater > Lake > Sediment | place: Indonesia: South Sulawesi... | reverse complement strand
CGGTTTTGCCTACATTAGGTGTTTAAGAAATGTCCTTGCGCGTCAGATAAGCCTGATTTGAGTTTCTTTTTCGGCACCTAGTTCACCGGTTCACCAGCGAAAGTGGATACAAAAGCATACACGACCCTCCTTCTACGCATTAATCTTTTAACCTCCAACGGCACATTTCTAGCCGAAGGGTAATCGAAATGTCGCTGAAAGTCGAAGACGCCATGGTTGACGAGGTCGTAACGGTTGATGCCGACGCGACTGTGAGACAAGCTGTGGATTTGATGAATGAGCATGAGATAGGATGCCTCATCGTAGTTAGAAGTGGCAAAGCTGTTGGCATTGTAACAGAACGTGACATGTTGAACAGAGTTTTGGCGCGGTCTCGCGACCCAGAGAGAACCAAGGTCTCTGAGATAATGACTTCGCCTCTCATTGTGACCGAGCCAGACATGGAACTTGAGGAAGCAGCCAGGCTAATGTTTAAGATGAAGGTCAAGAAACTGCCGGTAGTCTCTAAGGGTGACTTGGTCGGTCTATTGACTCTGACGGATGTTGCTCGTTTCCAACCCCAAATCATCAAAATACTCAAGAAGACTTATGTCAAGTCACAGACGCCTAAGAGAATGCAGAAAGTCGTCGACTACTACGTAGTCTAACATAGCTCTTGATCAGGCATTAAACAACGCCATGGAAACGACAGCCATTTTTGAGCTGGTTTGGACAGACCAAATGGCAAAAAATACCCCACTCTTTCATGGGGCACTGCAACCTCTCAATGTTAAGAACACTGAACACACGCCAACATGCGCGAACCGTCACCTGTGCGCGTTTGAGCGCATTAGGCGCACTTCTGCGCAAAATTCGGAGTTTCCGTGGATTTTGGTAGACTCTATTTAATGAGGCCCCCATAATCGAAGCGTTTGCTGCACAATTATGCTTTTATATGCAACGTGCATAACAGTCATGCGTAGTGGTAAGCGTGGGTGCAACTGAGGAAAAACAGGTTGAACAGAAGTCAGCCCAGGAAAAGAGATTTTTCACCAGTATTAGGCTCCAAAAGGAAACTGTTGAAATGCTGAAGGAGAGAGGACGAAAAGGCGAATCATACGACGACATAATCAAGAGATTGCTTCAGAAAAGGAGAAGATAGTGCCGCTAAACCCGTCTAACGCTTCTTTTCGTATTTGAGGGATCTTATCGTGTCGATGAGACTCGTGATGAGCGATTTGAAAAACTCAGCCTGTTCCGGAGTGAATTTGGGGTCAACATCTTCTTCCAAGCGATTCATCATCTCAAGAAGCCTACCGTAAGAATCCTGAGATTTGATCGGGCATGCGTCTTCTCCGTGAGCAAGCCATTCATTCTTGTCCATCTTTTCGCCACCTATCGTATACAGTATATTTTTCTCTATATGTAAGATGCTTCAGTGAGAGCAATATATCAGAATCTGATACACCAGAAGTGATGCATGAATACTCAGGATGTGAATCCAAAATTCATAAAACTCTTTAGACAACTCAGTAGCGCCAATAGTTTCTGACCAGCCATGACTCAGAAATCCATGCTTAGTGAGGAGAAGCGAAAAGACCTAAAGTTTGAAGTCTTAAGCCGCGACTTGATCACAAAAATACTAGGGACAGTTCTTTATGACAAAGCCTTCTTCTTCTACGAGGATATCGGCAAACCTACAGGCGACTTTGCTACCAGCTTGCCCGACTTATGCAGTAAAATCAACACAATTAGTTCGAAATCATTAAACTTTCACCTCAAGCGAGGAGACTTTGAAAACTGGGTAAAAGAGACATTGGGCGACCCGGAACTCCCGAATAGAATAAGCAAGCTCAAAAGCCTCAAGACAACATGGAAAAGCGACAAGACAATGAGGAAGAAACTGCACACTGTTGTGACGGGTCGCGTCGCCGAGCTTCAAGACTTATGGCGCCACGCTTTAACGTGGCCAGAAGGCGTCGTCGCTTAAGCATGAATTCACTCAAGGTACTCTTTGTGTTTCTACGTCATAGTCTATCGCCTTGATCGATTTGGTGCCTTCGTTGTTCTTGCCTGTCTGCAGCTTGAAGTTGCCGATATCTCGCTTTACTATGCGTTCATGCTCAGGCAACTTTCCGTCTTTCCACACATGCCAGTCAATTTCGCGGAACACCCACCGCTTACCCATGTGCGCAGCTAGAACTGGATGCTTGTATTGCTCTTCAACGGGTACGAATTGGCTCAGGAATTCAAACAACTTCTGAACCTGTTGTTTGGGGAAATAGACGTAGTAGCCTGCGTTTTTCACTTCGAAAGCGTAGACATGATTCCCCCTTCTGGCAATTATGTCGGGCAGAGGATTGAGGCTTGGGTTGCTAACTGGAACCCTAACAGCGAAGAAACTGTTTCGTTGAAGAAGCTTGACCAACGAATTCTCACTGTAAAAGCCGCGTCTTCGCCAGCGACGAAGTCTTTCAGCATCTTCCCTCTTCATATCTACACCAAAGCCGACTCAACGCAACTACGTTAGTTCTTGTCAGTTATAAGCAAGTTCCCCATGTATGTCTGAAACCGTGAGGTTCAGTTCTTGAGAAAGCGGAAGTCGAAGAAACGTCATCGGTATGCGAATATTTTCAACGACATGGGTGCAGACTGGGAAGCCATAGTCAACGCGCGTGATACTAGCAAGGAAGTAAGCTTCATAGAGAGCGTGCTATCCAATGAAGGCATGGTTCTAGACTTGTGCTGCGGCACGGGACGCCACTCGATAGCTTTGTGCAAGCAAGGCTGGAAGGCAATTGGAATCGATTTGTCCAAGAACCTATTGGCAATCGCCAAGCTACGAATGAAACGCGCCAGAGTCAGACTTCCCCTGATCAGAGCAGACATGAGGTCTTTTCCATTCCGAGACAATCTCTTCAGCGCAGTCATCAACATGTTCACGAGTTTCGGTTATCTGCCCTCTGAAAGCGAAGATGCTCTAAGCCTATTGGAGATCAACAGGACTCTTAGAAGTAAAGGCAGGTTTCTGCTTGACTTAGCCAACCGAGATCACATTGTTAAGACGTTTCGAGAAAGAGACTGGGCCGAGTTCGAACCATTTTACTTACTTGAAAAGCGACTGCTGGACCTCAAGGATTCCAAGTTAACAAGTCGGTGGATACTCATAGGCAAGAATACCAGCCGAGTTAAGTCAATTCAGCATACAGTGCGCTTATTCACTATAAACCGTGTAGAGCAACTGCTCAATGAAGCTGGACTGACCGTCAAAGAAGTGTATGGCGGCTACGAAAAACAGGAATTCACACTTGAAGCTTCACGGATGATTGTGCTAGGTGAAAAGCTCGCCTAACTCCTCTCCAAGGTTCTTTGGTGCCTCGACACCTTTTCATGCGAAGACCGGACACCGCGATCCAGCCACCCACAGTTCTCACTGTCCGCATGTGTGGCTCCGTCAGAATATTGACCAGCTGAAGCCGCGATGAAACGCCTTAAAGAATGATCGCCTATTCGCGCTAAAGGAATCTAATTGTTCCAATCGAAGATAAAGGATATAGGCTGTTTTAGACAAGATCAGCTCAATTGGGGTCGTTGCATCCCGCTCTAGAGATCATTTTTATGGAAATCTGTCAATTTTAATGCCCGATGAGTCACTTTTCGATGGATATGTCGCAATAAATCGATTTGGAGTGGTACCTGGTTTATAAAATCCTGCAGTTGGAGGATGGGCACAACTGGCACTTCATTGTAGAGCTTTTCTGGGCTTGGCAGTAGCGACAATACTAAGGGCACAAGTGTCGCATCTGACCAGCCTTCGAGTTTGATTTTCTTCGAATAATTGGGCAAGGATTCAGCGAGGGCTTCGGTTCGTTCAATTTGAGCTTTAACTGCTTTCAAGTTAGCAGCGTTTCGCCATCCGCGTTTCCAGTGTTTGCAGTCTACGCAGAGGATGATGGGTTTCCTAAGGCCTAGAACATCGATCTCCCACCCCTTCGCCTTGTGCTTGAAGTGAAGGTTTCGTATAACTCTATAGTTGCTCGCGTCAAGTGCTTGGGCAGCAATGCCTTCGAACTCAGCCCAAGAGAGCAAGCTACATACATACTGAAAATCTGCGCCTAGATGAAGAACGTGAATTGACATTTTGATACGTTGACTTGACGACGCTTCAACGACGCCGCGATATTCGTTGAACAACGACATCTCTGCAAATTTCGACAGCGCCTTCTCTGCAGCTTGCACTGGTATTCTTGAGACCTTCATAACAAGCTGTCTGCTGACCGGACCTGTCTTCGTGCATTTGAGCAAAGTTAAAAGGATGTTTTTCTCAACTATCATCTTCATTGTCAGCGATCTGTTAATAAGTTCGCTATTTTTAAGATATTTGGCCGTCACGATTTACAGCAAAGGCGCAAATTCCTCGTGTGCGCCTCCCAAACTTTGAACATTGATGTTAAAAGATATCTGGTATTTTCAGATTTTATAATTCGACTGTGTATATGCGAATATTATGAACCCTTAAAGCGATTACCGAAAACCTAGAAAGGTTCGAACTGGCTCGCCCTCGGGGAGAGTGTAATGAGCGAGGTAGGCAAAACAATCCACGATTCACTAATTGGACCCTCAAAAGCACAAAAGGGCAAATGCAAAAACTGCGGTTCACCAATGGAACTCGACGAGCTGGACTTTCGCAGGAGCACAAAGATCATGAAGTGCACGCGTTGTGGCATGCTGCACGTGTACAGAAAAGACATAATCGGCAAGTGGAGGCTACTCAAGGCAACTAAACCCGAGTTTCCACCAAGATAGTCCAAAAGCTTGCAGAGCTATTTGATGTCTTCCAAATGCTTCTGAGCCGTTAGGCTTTAAAACTTCATTCTCATAACCAGATTGAAAGGAGAGCTTCAGAACTGTCGAACCGTTACTTGTCAAAGACTCCGAAATCTGGGAAACTACACGATGCGGCGAAGCGTGTTCTTCCGGCTGGTGTCTCCTACTTTCTACGTTACATTGAGCCTTACCCATTCTACACAGTTTGGGCTAAAGGAAGCAAACTGCATGATGTAGACGGAAATGAATACGTCGATTTTTGGATCGGACACTACGCACTTATTTTGGGACACAGCCCGCCCACAGTGATGCGCAAAGTTAAGCGTCAGCTTGACAAAGGCACTCACTACGGTACAGCTCACGAACTAGAAATCTCATTAGCCGAACAAGTGGCCAGAATGGTTCCTGCTGCACAGATGATCCGCTTCACGAATTCCGGCACCGAAGCAGTGATGTATGCGACTCGATTAGCCAGAGCAGTGACCAGCAAAGACGGCATTGGCAAGTTTGAAGGTGGGTGGCACGGAGGTTACGACGCATTGCACGTAGCTGTGAAGCAGCCGTTCGACGTCGCCGAGTCTGACGGGTTAACTAAGGGTGCAGTGCAAGACACAGTTGTTTTGCCTTACAACAAGATCGAACCTATACGGGAAATATTGAGGAGAGCGAAGCTAGCCGCAGTTTTTGTTGAGCCAGTCATGGTTTCAGGAGGCTGCATTCCAGCTAAGACTGGCTTTCTGGAAGAACTCAGGGAGCTTTGCACTGAGAACAACACGCTTCTGGTTTTTGACGAGATAATAACAGGCTTCAGATTGGCACCTGGAGGAGCGCAGCAATTACTTGGAGTGAAACCTGACATCATCGTTCTCGGCAAGATACTAGGCGGGGGCTTCCCAATAGGTGCTATCGCAGCCTCACGGGAAATCATGGAACACATGAATCCGTTGATATATCAACGTCCCAATTTCGCCTTCCATGGAGGAACCTTCACTGCCAATCCGGTAACTATGACTGCAGGCTTGGCAACGCTAAAAGCACTTGAAGACGGGCAGCTGATCAATCGATTAGACAAGCAGGGTGACTACTTACGGAAGCAGTTGCGAGACGTGTTCGAACGAAAGAACGTGGATGTTCAGATCACTGGGGCAAGCTCGTTGTGGCACACCCACTTCAGCAAAGAGAAGATAGAGGACGCCAACGCAGCCGCTCGAGCCAACAAGGAGAAACTCACAAAGTATCACATGCACCTCATAGAAAATGGAGTTTTCTTCCTTCCTGGAAAGGCTGGTGCATTGAGCACAGCGCATACAAGGGCTGACATTGAGAAACTGCTGTCGCGGACAGAAAACTGCGAATTCAGATGAGAAGCATCGCTAGTCTTTCCAGTCTAGAAGCCTCTTTTCTCCCTCAATTTTCTTCAAATCTGTTAAGTCTTGTGTGACTTCCATTGTTCCCAAGTATTTTCCGTTTTTGTCTCTGACAGCGAAATATCTTATGTGGATTAGTCGGTTGTTCAGGGTGATCCAGAACTCTGCAACGTCTTTTTTGCCGGTTTTGAAGGAGTCGACAATTCGGTTTACTATGTGGATGCTTTTTTGTGGATGACAGAGTTGCACTTTTCTTCCGATAACAGACTTCGTCCTCACAAAGACTCTTTTCTCAGCCTTGTTAAAGTATTTCACAGCATCATTCTTATCGACAAATGATATATCCACAGGAAGGGCATCTAATATTCCTTCGATTTCTTCTTTCGATAGACTTCCTGTTTCGAACTGTAGCATGTCATTTTCAGCCGTCACTGTTTCTTCACCTTTGACCTCATTCGTTGCTGCTGCGATTAAGTGTTGCGGCGTGAAGCTGCAGTACCCGATTTCGTTGAATTCCCTTCTTGATTCTTGCCATTCTTCGTCTGTGATAACTTGAAGAGCTGTTGGGAAGAGTATGTTGTTCTCCTTGTAGAAGTGATTTTGTAGAAGGCTGTTCAATGATTTCGCAGTCTCTGCAAGCTGTGCCTTAAAGTCCTGAAAACTTAAACCGTTAGTCTTCTCCCGAAGTTTGCTGAGTTGCTTCTTTTTCTCTCTTATCTCATTGTGTTCCATCCACATTATTGCAGGGGGTTCGGTAATTCCATGTTTTTCCAAAGTTGGAAAGAGCACGTTTTCCTCTCTCAAGTAATGCTTCTCTGAGTCTGTGAAGTCCGCCGATATGTGCTCGAGATTGTGAAGTTCCTCGACAACATAGCCTACGTCGCTTGCTCCCCTCATCTTGTTTGCCAAGACACTAAGCTTCTCTCCAATCTGAAGCATCGCTTTGTGCTCTTCTAGAAGAACGTTGATTGGGTGTCCGACAGGGACTTCTAGCTTCGTTTTTTCTAGCTGATCTCTCATAACTGCCAAATGCACATCGCACAGTCGCTGGATCTGCTCACGAGGCATTCCCTCCGCTAATAACTCTTGCTCGATCTGGGCAATCTCCACTGAGGACAGGTTTTCCAGAACTTCGCCAAACCTTTCCTTAACTTCCTCTGGCGATGCTCCTGAGTGCAGCTGATTGATCATTTCCTTAAGCGCTTTCTTCTTGTTCTCGTCCATCTGTTAACCTTCTTTGATTTTTCCAGCTAAGATTGTGCCTAGCTCAGTGATTTTCTTGATGTCGTTTTCGGAAGGCGGACCGTTTATTTCCATTGCTCCTACAATCTCAAGTCCTGTCTGTCCCAAGATTTCCTGAACATGTTTTACAGCGCCTCCTCCCCAACCGTAAGAGCTTAAGACGACCCCGAATTTGAGTGGTGGACGAAGAGCTTTGACCAAATAAGTTGCATAAACGGCTAGAGGGTGTGCGCCACCTAGAACCGTAGGCGCGCCCAACACGATAGCTCGGGCGTCCACTAAATCCCTGGCCACATCACCTATATCCGACACTGCCAGATTGTATAGTGCGGTTTCAATGCCCTGCGAGGCAAGAGTCTCCAACATAGGCTGAATCATTTTTTCTGTGCTGCGCCACATTGTCGCATAGACTATGACGGCTTTTTGTTTGGTTTCGCCGTTCACCCATTTTCTGTATGCGTTCAAGATGCGTTCCGGATGTCTATGAACTGGGCCATGGCTTGGTGCTATCATCCTTATTTCTAAGTCTTTTATCTTTTCGAGAGCTTTCTGTCCCATAAGTCTAAAGGGCATCATTATCTCCCCGAAATACCTCTGAGCGTGAACCAGTAGATCTTCCACCTCGTCATCGTACGATCCCCCAGCAATGTGAGAACCGAAGAAATCGCATGGAAACAGGATTCTGTCCTCCTGTAAATACGTGAACATTGTCTCTGGCCAGTGTAGCATTGGAGCCTCGATGAATTTGAGAGTCTTGTTGCCAAGACCGATGGTTTCTTGATCTCGAACTGCAATTAGACGCTCTTCGGACACTTTGTAGAACCTTTGAGCCATTTTTGCACCTTGAACTGAAGCTACAAGTTTGGATTTGGGGCTGATTTGCATCATGTATGGTATGGATCCCGCATGGTCTGGTTCAGCGTGGTTCATTATGACGTAATCGATTTCGGTTGGATCCACGATTTTTTTGATCTTCTCTTCAAGTTCTTTCTCAAAACCTGGGTTCACAGTGTCAACAAGTGCTTTCTTGCTGTCGCCGATTATGAGGTACGAATTATAGCTTGTTCCTTTTGGAAGTGGAATCAAGGCATCGAAAAGTCTGCGGTTCCAGTCTTTGACGCCCACCCAGTGAACATCTTTCGAGAGGTCGTTTATGTTCCGCCAACTCATGTTTGTACACCTTCAGATTTTTCTTATAATTCTTATATTTATCGCATCACTAAAGAAACAAATCCTTTCGCCTGCTCCTTATTAACATTTTTGCGCTTGCTCTTTCAGCTCGAGGGTAAGGATAGCCACGCACAATTGCAGCGGGTATTCCTTCTCTTGCTTGACCGATCTCCAGTTCTGCTGCCGATGCCAGTTCATCAGCTATTGCTGTTTGTTTTACTCGTAAGATGTATCCGAAGAGATCACTCTCGCCTCTTCTGTCTCGAATAGGGTTAATGCCCGCAACTCCGATGGCAATGTTAATTTCGCCCATCCTGAACGGACGTCCATGCGTGTCCGATACTATGACAGCTACATCCTTGCCGGTCAGTTTGTTTATCCCTTTGCGTATATTTCGCGCAGAACGATCGGGGTTTTTGGGCAGAGCGGCAACTGCTCTTCCGCCTGAGACGTTTGATTGGTCGACCCCCGCGTTAGCACAGACAAAGCCATGCTTGGTTTCGGTGATCAAGTGTCCATCGCCCATGCGCCTTATTGCCCTCGACTCTTGGAGAATGACCTCGACCAAAGCTGGCTCTTTGTCAAGCTTTTTTGCAATCGTTTTCGCGAACTCTGAGGGGGCGACCTCGTCTAAGTTGTAAACATTGCCTTCTGCCTTCGATGCAGCTACGTGCGTAACAACGATCACATCACCATCCTGCAGTGGAGTGCCCTGATTGTCAGCCGCCACACATATGAGCCGTGCAAGGTTGTCCCCTTTCTTAATCATGGGCAAGCCTTTCACCGGAAACACCAGAATCATACCCATACCATCCAACGTCTTTCTCATTCACACTGTGACATCAAGCATATAACAAAACCGATCACAACATCAAATATTACAATGTTCCCTTAAGCATGAACTCGGCTCGTCTCCAATCTTCAGCAGTATTAATGTTGAAAAAAGTAGCCAGGTTTTCATCATACTGCTTCAATGCGAGTGTGGAAACATAGCGTATTCCGTGCAAGTGCGCAATCATACCCAACATGTCACGTTTCCCCTCTCGTAGAGCTGCTTTAGTTGCTTGCTCAGCGGAATTCACATTGTACGCTGCTTGGAGCGGCTCAATCTTGCCATCGGGCCACCTTGGGATAGCAGCACTCCTGTCTACGCACAAATCCAGTAGCAGTGATGCAATCTCCGCCGACACAAACGCTGCATCGCATGGCAGCAGCAGGGCATGCTTGGCGTTGACTGTTTCAAAACCAGTTAGAGCGCCAATTAACGGGCAGTGATCCCTGTACCTGTCAACAACAACTTTAGCCCTTTGTCCCAGTGCTTGTGAGAGCTTGTCGCGCTGATCTTCGGAGCCAATAACAATGACCTTCTCATCTGCTACACGTGCAATTCGATCCAGAACGTGGATAACTAATGATTTGCCGCCTAGTTCCTTCAAACACTTGTCTTGACCGAACCTTCGGGAAAGCCCACCTGCAAGAATGATCACGGCTTTGTTCAAGGCATCGCCTCGACAAGAATTGCTCGCAGACCTGTTTTGAACTTGAGAAAGGGGGAGCTTTTTAGGTTGGTGGATGCTGCCTCGCTGTCATCACGGCTGCATACGCAGCGCCAGCTATGATTATGATTCCAATGATGATGAACAAGATGGCTCCAATAGTCTGCCATGAGATAGTGGTAGTTAAGATCAGGTAGAAGCCAAAGCCTAAGAGAATTAGGACCAGCCCGCCAATTAATGGACCCACGAACGCGAACTCACGTTTCTCGAGGCGTTCTTCCTTCTCTTCCTTTTCGTGTTTCTCTTCCTTTTCCCCTTTCTCTCGTTTCTCTTCCTTTTCGACTCTAACGGGTGCAGGCGGAGGTGGAGGCGGAGGGGCTGCTCGTGCTACAACTGCAGCCTGTTCCTTCAGAGATGCACCGCACTTTGGGCAGAAACTCATATCCTCTCGAGTCCTGCCACCGCATTTCGGGCAATAGGGCATAGAATCCTTCACCTGTATTCTTGATTCTTGTAGTTGAACGGTCTTGGTATTTAAACCATTCACCCGGAAAAAGCAGAAAAAGAAAGGTTATATGCTCTGATCGTCAGAATACTGCGTCAAAGGTGGACGAATTGACCGAAAGTTATGGAGCAGTTTCATATGCCTACAAGTACCGAGAAAGCTTGATCACGGGGATTTCAGCTGGCTTTTTCCTGATCTTCATTGGCGCATTGTTCATAATCACTCCAACCTTATTCAACAGAGTCATAGATTTCTTCAACAACTTCGATGCCTTGGTTCGCGTTCCTAATACGGTGATCTATTTACCAGCACCAACACGTCCTTTGGATCACAGAATCGTCTATACTGCTGTGGAGCAATTTGCCTTTGCATTTGGAGTATTCCAGATCGTCATACTAGCCCTCAGATTCGCAGCTCGCTCCCCTGTGGACAAAAAGGCAGAAACCGTCGGCAACCTTGTCTTCTGGATGGGTGCCGGCTACCTAACACGCACATTGCTTCTTCAGGCAACTAGATGGACAGCATTGACAACATGGTTCGTGTTCTGGGCGGCAGTATTTATGCTCATCGGGGTAACCTTGATCATAAGGGCCATAATCTTAGCCATAGCCGTTCCCAGGCGCACGCTATAGCTGCACCCAAGCAATTGCCAGTAGTCCTTACAGCACATTCCATGAAGAAGATTTTGTGTCAGATACAGTTCTACATTGCTGTGACAACTTCACTTAGGGATTACTCTTTCTGGATATGTGAAGACGTTCATGCGTTGACCTCTCACAAAACCAATCAGAGTCACCCGTATCTGCCTAGCAACCTCAATCCCTGAATTAACCGCTGCCGCCAGAGACGCAAAGACTGGAATACGCATCCGAGCCGCCTTGAGAACAACATCTCCCGTTAAACGACCACTCGAAGCCAGAAAACACCCAGAGAAATCAAACTTTTTCGAGGCACAAACACCTATAACCTTGTCCACCGCGTTGTGACGCCCAACATCCTCAGCGCAAGCTATCAAATCGCCATCCGCCGAGTATAGAGCCGCTATGTGCACGCCGCCTGTCTTGCGAAAAGCCTCAGCCAGAGCATTCAGTTTCTTCACAGACTCAGAAATAACCGTGGCTCTTACTTCGAAGCCGAGCGGCAACTTGTGTAGGCTAAGCCTGTCAACCAGCTTGGACAACGGCCAGTAGTCTGGTGAGCCGCACGCGCTGAGGACTAGTCTTGAAAAGGGTTGCGAGGCAACGATTCGCTTATGTGCATCGACACCGCTTTTAAGCTGCACTTCGCACTTTCCGCCTCGACGGAACTTGATTTCACTGATTTCATCTATAGACGTTAACACGCCTTCCGAAAGTAAATAGCCCACTGCCAATTCTCTCATGAGAGTCGGAAAGCAAAGAATGGTAACGTAATGCATTTGATCTAGGAAGATATGAAGCGGCCTCTCTTCAGCTACATAATCCATTTTTTGCTCTGATTTATTGGAGGCAACATCTATGCGTGTGATTTTGACCTCAATCATCGGCAACCGAGCCTCTAATCGGTTTGAACCTTTCTGGCAGAAACAACAAACTTCACAATTTCTTCAGCAATATTGACCGAGACAACTGTTTGCAGCCCTCTCCATCCAGGCTGGCTATTGAGTTCAATGATAACTGGGCCTTCGTCGCTCTCGAGTATGTCCACCCCAGCTATTTGGCAGCCGAGAACCTGCGTGGCTTCAACGGCTAACTTCTCCAACTCTTCTTTTAGATTCAAGGCTACAGGTTTAGCTCCTAAGCTGACATTGGTTTTCCAAGCGGTAGCCACTCTGTGCATTGCGGCTATGACTCTGTCACCTATGACAAAAGCGCGTATGTCGCTGTCGCCGTGTGGAATGAACTTCTGCAGGTAAAGAACGCCATGATAGAAGATTATGGCGCGGAACAGTCTCTCAGCTACATCTGGATCTGTGACTCTGGTAGAGCCGATGCCCCGTGAACCAAACAAAGGCTTTATTACTACATCTCCGCCCAAATCGTGAAAACCTTTCAGTGCTTCTTCTAAGCTTTCTGTGACAACGGTTTGAGGAACCGGCAAGCCGTGTTCTTCGAAGAGTGCGAGAGTGTGGTACTTGTCCACGGATCGTTCAATTGACAGTGGCTGGTTAATGATGAACATGCCTAAGCGCTGAAGTCTGTGAAGCAAGTCCATTCGGTATATAATTTCCTCCAAGGAACCCCTGCCTATGGGGCGGATGATCAACGCGTCAAGATCTGTTACGATATTTGTCTCCTGCTTCGAGACTTCGGGTTGCATCTTGATTCTGGCGGCTAGATCCCGAAAATTCAGAAAAATGGACGGAATGTGGTTCCTTTCTAGCGCGTGACGGAGTTGTGTTGAGCACCAAGCGTCTGGATTTCTGGTGATCACGCCTATTCTCAATGATTTTCACTTCCTCCGATACTGGCTATATGTTGACTTCCTTTAGAGCTTATTTGTTGTTGAACAGGTTAAGAAGCGCCCATGATATGCCTTTAGTATGCCTTGAGAAATATTTATAGGAGGCGGGTTTCATATGTTTACTTGCATATGTCCGTTATTGGACATAGTGTATAACTGTTTAACAGAACAACAGGTTGCATCTGCACATGCAGTGCCCCCACTTAATAATCAACGAACAAGGCAAGACCTGCAAAAGAATGTTAGAGGAGGGGTTGGAGGGAGCAGTAGCGGACTTCGACATCGAGCACTATTGCAGAGGCAACCCAACATGTTGTTACTACTTCCGTGCGTCCGCGCAACTCTCCAAGAGAGACGAAAAAGGTGCGAAAAACAGAGCGAATAACCATTTTACAACTGTTTCACAAAGCGTCTGAGCTGAAAGGCGCTCTCAATCTTCTCTGCCAGATCGAATTGCAGAAAAGCCCCTTGGCTATTGTAGTAAGGCTCACCTTTTCTTGAGAAAAGAGTCAGAATCCGACCGCCATGATTGATTTTGAAGCCGACGTCAGCTGGCTCATGACCCCTAACCAAAACGTTAGAACCTACGATTTTGAGAAATCTCTCAGTTATGTCCTGTCCAAAGAGTTTTCCGGCACCGCGGGGCGATGGATAAGTCCCTTTCAAGCCCTCCTCTGGATCGCTCCAGAGAATCTCTTCCAAGTGGCTTTCATTCGGATGTTTCGTGTGTGCGTAAGCCAGATCGTCAAGCGACTTGGCCATACTAGGCACACCTCCATGCAAAAAAATGCAATGATCTCTGACAACAACTGCGTTATAAAGTTGGCCGAACAGTTCCTTGAGTTTGAGATATGCCTCTGACCAGTTTTCACCAAAGCGATTGCGCAGGTGACTGGGCAAATCATGTGGTGAAGCTAGCAGATCTTCTGGGCCTTCGTGATTTCCGCGCAAAAGAATCACGTGTTCAGGAAGGTGTGCCTTCAGTGTCAAAACTATGTAGTAAACCTCTGAAGAAAATACTCCTCTGTCTCCATAATCGCCTAGGAATATCAGGAGTGAGGGCTCATCGCGCTCAGCCTTGTGCAGAAACTCGCTAGCTTTTAGGACGTTCGACAAGGCTTCTAGATCGCCATGAATGTCGCCGACGACTAGGGCTTCGCTTTCAGGAGGCGCTTTAATCAATCGACCTGTGACTGCCATTTTTCCTACTTGCCCATTCTCGTTGCTCAACAGACGGGTAACTTGCCCTGTAAGTTGAAGGAATTCGTCGAGACTTGCCTCTGATGACTCGGTTACGAGGTTTTGCACATCATCTATGGAACTTGCCATGGCAGCACCGTGTGAAATGGTTTTTATAATCGCTGCGTGGTATTAATGCTTCTTCATATCCATTGGCAATGGCGAGTCTTGCATGTCTGCGTGGCAACGCTTTCTGTCTCAGAGTCCAATCGAATGGCTATTGGAAGAAGAGAACCCCTCGGTTCGGTATTTTACTCTAAGGGACATTCTGGACAGAGATGAAGCAGACTCCGACGTCAGGGAGGCAAAAACTGCCATTTTCGAATCTAAGATTGCAGCAAAAGTATTCGCGAAACAGATGGGAGATGGCTTTTGGGAACGTCGCGACAATCCGTACATTCCGAAGTATAAGTCAACTTACTGGCAAGTCATGATACTTGGACAGCTGGGAGTTGACAGAACAGATGGAAGAGTTAGAAAAGCCTGCGAGTTTGTTTTGAACCTTCAACTTGGAGAAGGCGGATTCTCATCGCACACATCTCAGAGAGCTCTAGAAGAATATGAGTGGATGCAAACTCGGACGGCTCTGAAGGAGAAGCGGCAATCAGATGCAGACACATGGGCCAAGTCCCTTGTGAAGGAGCATCAATACTCCTGCCTAACAGGCAACTTGTGCGCAGCCATGCTTCGAATTGGCTATGGCGGAGACATGAGACTTACAAAAGCTTTGAAATGGCTCGTGAAAATCCAGAACATTGACGGAGGCTGGCTCTGTCCATATTGGAAAGCGCACATCAAGGACAAACATGGCTGCTTCTATGGAACCATATGCCCTTTAGAAGCATTCTCAGAAGTCCATGAAACTGAGCGTTCGGCGGAGATGAGACAGGCAATCGAACGTGGCGCCGAGTTCCTATTAATGCACCGCTTGTACAGAGCTGATCATCACAAATTCAAGGTTATAAACCGGAATTGGCTTCGGTTCAGTTTTCCATGGTTCTATGGATACGACATACTGCGAGGATTATCCGTTTTAACAAAGCTTGGCTATATCCATGATGATCGTCTATTTGATGCGTTGAAGGTGGTTATTCAAAAACGCTGCTCTGACGGAACGTGGTTGCTCGAAGCAAGTCCAGTCGGACGAATGCAAGCCAACATTGAAGCAGTAGGCAAACCAAGCAAGTGGATAACCTTAAACGCTTTGAGAGTGTTAAAGCGGCTTTATCAAACCAAGACTAAACATCTGAGAGAGGTTTTGGCATAAGCATAAGAGGGAGTAGTGATTTCGTGAGCGCTCCAAAACTTGGTTTCGAAGAAAGCCTCCAGGAAAACGTAGTACTCAAGGAACTGTGCTCTGGATGTGCTGCGTGCGTTCTAGTCTGTCCCTTCAACTGCTTAGAGTATTTAGAAGAAAGACCTGAGCTGACCAAAAAATGCGAGATATGCGGCATTTGCCCAAAAGTCTGCCCCAGATTCGAATTTTCTCAAGCCTCACTGGAAAAACTCGTGTTTGAAAGAGAGCGTCACCCCAACGATGAATTCGGAATCCACAGACGCGCTATAATCGCTCAGGCTGCTGACGATAATATACTTCGGTCATGTCAAGACGGTGGTGTCGTTTCGGCACTTCTCACCTATGCCTTTAACAACGGAATGATCGACTCTGCCATAATTTCGGACATTAGCAAAGAGAAGCCATGGTTTCCGATCCCGCAATTGATTTCGACTCCTCAGGACGTTTTGCGTTGCGCTGGAACCCGGTACACATACTCGCCCAATCTTTTGGCGCTGCAGGAAGCAGTTCAACAGAAGAAGAAAAGCTTGGCTTTTGTTGGCACCCCCTGTCAAGTGCAATCCTTGCGCAAACTTGAGGCGTTTCCGCTCAAGAAATACTCCAGCATCATCAGGTTTACAATTGGTTTGATGTGTACAGAAAGCTTCAGTTATGAAGGATTGATGAAGAAGCACATTGAGGGCGTATTGGGCGTCAAGCTTGACAACATTACGAAAATAAACATTAAAGGCAAGGTCTTGGTCACGACAAAGTCGGGTGAGACCAAAGCAATACCACTGCAGGTAGCAAAGCAGTACACCCGGAAGGGCTGCGTTTCTTGCACCGACTTTTCATCGGAACTCGCAGACATCTCAGCAGGTGGACTAGGGCTGAATGGCTGGACTTTCACCATAATCCGCACGAAAAAGGGTGAGGAAATCTTTGAAGGCGCCCAGAAGGCAGGAGCTGTTCGGACTAGGCCTGTTGAGGAAGAGAAATTCGCATGGGACTTGTTGGTTAGGCTATCGAGAAAGAAAAGAAAGATCGCTTGAAATCGCTCTTTTTCAAGAAGCCAGAACTAGCTTCACGTTTTTCCGGGTTAATTCAGAGGCTTTTCTTTCCAGTTCGTTGCTGAGATGTTGTGTTCTTTCGTGCAATTTGACCTGATTACTTTTCAGGGCTTTAATCCGAGAAGTGACAAACTCATCTTCTTTCTGCAACGCCTCTAGTTGTTTCTGAAGCCCGGACAGCTCAACCTGAAGTGCCCTCACTGTTTCCGAGGACAACAACTGCTTTCTGTGAGCCAAAGTGTCTTGTCCATTCTTCTGCAGTTGCCCAAGCGAGTCCTCATTGAGCACTGCGTTGATTTGGTCTTGTGCCTTTCGGAGCCGTGTGCTTTTGAGTTTTAGTTTGCCTTGGACGATTGTGGAGTCAAGTTTCTTGAGAATGCTTTTCAATGTGGAATATGCATTGTCGTCAGTTGTCAAGGCTGTCAAGGGGTCTTCGAGGTACTCGTCTAGCTTGTGGATTTCGTCTGGCGGCACCGCAACTTCGGAAGTTCGCGTGAGGCTTTGGAGCTTGTAGAAGGGCTTTTGCAGATAGCGAAGGTTATGTTTGACCGTTGTTCTCAACTCTTCGATTCTCTGGTCTAGCTTGGTCAACTCGTCAAGCTCTGTTCTTGCTTGAACCTGTAGGAGCTTGTCCCTAGTTTCAGTGATTTCTTTTTCAAGGGTTTGCATTCTTTCCTCTGCTTGTCTCAGGCTGTCTTCGTTCTGCTTGTCTTCATTCAATGTCTGGATTAGTCTGTCGACTTGCGAGGACGCCTCATCGATAGCTTTGATGTTTGCGTATTTTGCGGTGAGAAAGCCACGGAATTCTTTTGTTATGTCGAAGAGCCGTTTAATGAAAACATCGAGCCTTCTTCGATCGAAAATGAAGTAGGGTGAGATGTATGGATACGCGTTTCTCCTCAACTGGTCTATGGTGGCACAGGTTTTTTCTAACTGATCGCATAGATGTTGCACAGTCTCATACTTGATATCATCTGAAATGCTGACTGCTTTCAGGGTATCAACGATGCCTTGGGCGAATTTGTTTGCGTTTCGGGCGAATCGATAAGTCTTAGGATTGTTTTTGTTCATTTCGTTTTGGCTGTTTTCCATGATTTTCTGGCTGCTTTCTATTGTGTCGCCGATCCTTTCTTTTATCTCTCTAAGCATGCTGCCTGCCTTGCCTTTCAGAGGCTCAATGAGTGAGGCGGTTTCCCTGCTCAACCATGCCTTGACATCTTGAAGTTTGAGTTGGGATGCCTGTGACATGAGTGGACTCTCATCTCAGAATAATGATCCATCGCTTTTTAATCTCTCGCTGTTTCCCGATGGGCCGCTAAGGCCTGAAGCCTTTTAGAATGGCAACTGCTAAGACTGCGGATGTTATGTCAGCTGTTGTTCCAGGGTTCAGCTTATGGCTTGCGTCGTGAAGTTTTGTGTCAAGCTTGAGAAGGCTTCTTCTGCCTTTGGATGTTGTCAATCCACCTGCATCTAGGACTCTTCTAGCCTCATGTGAAACTTGCCCAGCCTTGATTTTTCCGGTCTTTCTTGAGATAAGTGTGTCAGGTACCTTGGACAGGATTTTCAGAAACGTGTGCACAGACGCCGTGTTTATGTCTTCTTTTTCGTTGATGAGGCTTTTGAAATAGGGGTAGCCGACATCAAATGTGATGTGAAAGTTGGTGACCCATTCGGCTGAGATGGAGTCCCAAGGCGCTGAAATCTTGAAGACATCATAGAGACTCGTCCCATTGGCCAAAATTCTTTGCTTAGACCCTGCCTCGTTAACATCAAGTCTTGGGGCCTTGCCTAATCCTCCTGGCTGAGCTAAAATTATCGCCTCATAAACGTCCACGGCATCTCTTGGGGTGGTGGACTCAACAACGTACTTGAGGTTGCCTCTAAACCTATTGGTGGAAAATGATGACTTTCCGGCCATAGTCAAGCCTGCGGCAGCAGCCATAGGAGACAGCAATAGAATAGAACCCAGCAGCGTATTTTTGTCGTGTTGCCACTTCTGAACATCCTTCACAGCATCCTTGATTATTCTTCCAACGCCGATTTGACCTAACGCAAGCTTCCCCTCAAAGACTTGGGCACCCTTTTCAGCTGCGTGTCTGAAGTGCGAAGGCAATGCGACAGCAGAGGCTAGAAAATGTTCGTACCTTGTCTCCGCAAAGTCTGAGGTTCTATGAACGTTGCCTGGCTTTGGATAAGCACTCACCTCCAACAGAACGGCCAACTGAAGGCATCTTGAAACGTGGTCCGTGATTCCCTGTAGTTCGACCGAGTTCATAAGATTCCGCTCTTACAGGTCATTCAACTCTCGTAGCATTCAGAATGGAAAATCTTATTAAGATTGTGTAGAAGACTACACAGCAAACTAGAAATGTACACTGGGTGCTTAGATGAAGTTAACAACAACCGATATTGCCCTAACTGCAGTTTTTGCAGCTTTCCAAGCTCTTTTGTCGGTTTTTCCATTTACTCTAACAGTTGGCGTTTCGGGACAGATAACCCTTGGAGTGATAGGCGGACCTTTGATAGGCATTCTGCTAGGACCAGTAGTGGGCAGCTTAGCTACCCTAATAGGCTCTGTTGTTGGGGTCTTTCTTAATCCTGGGGGCGCTCTATTCGGCGTTTTTACTATTATCCCGCCGTTCCTTGGAGCGTTCGCAACAGGTTGCGTGAAAGCTAAAAGAGGCTTTGTAGCTGGCGCGGTGATGCTTGGTTCCTTGCTTGTCTTCTATGCTCATCCTTTCGGTCGCGAAGCTTACCTGTACCCGTGGCTTCACATTATCGCTATAATTGTGGCGTTTTCTCCATTAGCCTATTTTGCAGCGTCAACTTTCAGTTCATCTCGAATTGTCAAGCCAGTATTCGGTATTATTATAGCCGTTTTCATAGGAATTCTGACCGATCACATCAGCGGCAGCGCGTTGGCAATATGGTATTTCTCGCCATCGCTAACAGCGCCAATATGGAATTCAATCCTGTTTATTTATCCCATTGAGAGACTTGTCGCAGTCGGCTTAGCCTCGGCTATTGCGGTACCTGTCTACTCCAGTTTAAAGAGAGCGAGGCTTGTTGATTTTCAAAACAAGGCTTAAGACGCTGTTAGGCTATACTCTTCCTGTGTGAAGAACTTGGACACAGAATTACATCCTTATGTAGTCTTCCTTCCAACTTCTCATAAAGGTAAGATTTTGAGCTCAATCTTTGGTTCGAAGGCAGCTGTTGACATACTGAAGTTCTCGCTAAATCAAGGAGTCTCAAGGACAATCTATCAAAAAGACCTTGTACAGAAACTTCACTACTCAAACAAGACAATCATTGAAACTCTGAAGTCACTCACACGTCTCGGCGTTCTTACTGAAAAAATGGAGAAACATATGAAGACTGGGCGCACAGTATGGGTTAAGACCTACCAGCTGTCTGACGCAGGCAAATGGTTTGCCCTCCTGCTTGCCGAGGAGAAAGATCTGTCAGGATCAGAAAAGGCAGAGATACTGCAGAACATTTTCAGAGGCTATATTAAATGGGTGAAAGACCTCTCAGAAGACTTGCACGTAAACAGGGAGAATTTGAGAAAAATCTTCAATGAGGAAATGAAATAGCCACTCGTGTCAACCCTTTTCTTTCTGCACTGCCTTTTTGAAAAGCGTAAGCAAGAAAACCAAGCTCTCCCTTGCCTCAATGGCATGCGGCATATGAGCAGGCATATAAAACCACGCGTTGGGTTTTGCCTGATAAGTCTTATTTGCCAAGGATACTTCCCCGGCGCCACGCAGCACATGTACAATTGCTGGAAAACTAGATTTGTGAGTTGATATCGCTTGCCCAGCAGACATGCAGAAGAGGCTGACTT
>Ga0315310_10000765_pt1 | contig 20475 bp, 25 predicted proteins | sample TDP5_MG_FD_203630 | JGI IMG/M metagenome (GOLD analysis project Ga0315310, IMG submission 203630) | Freshwater sediment microbial communities from Lake Towuti, South Sulawesi, Indonesia - TDP5 | ecosystem: Environmental > Aquatic > Freshwater > Lake > Sediment | place: Indonesia: South Sulawesi... | reverse complement strand
GATTTGTTTTTCAGCCTCGGTGATGTAGACGTAGCCGTGCACGGGGTCTTTGATTTCGCCCCAATACTGCCTCAACATGGACGCCTCAATAATAACAGTTTCATTTTGTCAACTGTTATTAAAGGATATGTATGATTTTCAATGGCCTTAGGTCTGAATTTGCGAGTGGATCAGCGCATGCCATTATGTAAGCCTTCTCGCTAGTGGAAAGTCATTTATCCTAAGGAATTTTCAGAAGATGGCGTAGAAAGCTGGCCTAAGGTGATGAGACCTCAAAAAGAAACAGGGTTCTTCATCTGCATAGAAGGGCTGGACGGTAGTGGAAAGACAACTCAGGCTAAGAGCTTGGTAAGGGCTCTGCGCCGGAAGGGTTTCGATGCGGTATATACAACAGAGCCCAGTTCTGGAAGGGTTGGCAAGCTCATTCGGCGTTTTGTACTTCATCGAGAGAAGCGAATTCCAACAGCTCTTGAGGCTCTGCTGTTTGCAGCGGACCGAGTGGATCATGTGGAGTCAGAAGTTAAGCCGCTGTTGAAGCGGGGCAAGATAGTTGTTTGTGATCGCTATGTGTACTCCACTTTAGCGTATCAAGGCGCCGCGGGCCTTGACCTAGGCTGGATAGACTCCATCAACCAATATGCCATGAAGCCAGATGTGGCCCTATTCATAGATGTTCCTGTCAACGTTGTGGTCAAGAGATTCAAGAAGAAGAAAACGGTGATGGAAAACAGAACAAACATGGAGAAGGTGCGTGAGACCTATCTGAAGCTTGTCAAAGAGCAACGTTTAGCGCTTATCGATGGTGACAAGCCCATTGCTGAAGTTTCGAAAGACATTTCTGAGAAGGTTCTTGTGCGAATTCACGCGAGAAGTCTTAGAGCATGTGGATGCGCTTTAGTGTAAGCCTTCGGCCTTGTTCCTCTACAAGTCTCTGGTTGATCAGATTTGCTAAGAAGAGGACGAGGTCTTCTAGGGGAACGCGGTTGATTCCTCTTTCATGGAAAACAAACAGTTGAATCTGCCTTTTGTAGAAGGCAAAGCGGAGCATGTTATAGTCGAATTTCAAGGATTTGCGTTTGCCTGAGTCGTCCGTGATTTGATAGCGTGTGGCACAGTAGGCGTCAAGCACTTGGAGAGATTGGTGTCTCACTGCGTGTTCTAGCTTCTTGAGTTCTTCTTCGTCGAGAAAGTTGAAGGTGTCAGCGTCTGCGACACCAAACTCGAAGTTGACCGTGCAGTTGGCGGGTGAAGCCTTGGTCAATGTTCTCATGTCAAGGGTTTGCCCATTGAGTTTGTAGAAAACATGGGCCATCGTAAGCTGCAGCGTCTTAAGCGAAGAGGCATGGGTGAATCGTGCAAGACCATGTATATGCAATGGAAAGTTGTCATAGCGTCCCAACAACCTGAACACCGAGCCCTGTTGGCGTTCAGCGCCTCATTTTTCTGATTTTTTCCAAATTCTCCAGCAAGGTGGCTAATGTGGAGCTGAGTTTTTCCAGCTGTGAAGGGTCTTTCTCTTCCCTAATTTTGGTTTCAACCTCTCGTATTTTGTCGAGCACCGTTGACTCTAGTGAACTCATTACTATTGGCCTGGTTGCTTCTTCTGGTGTTTCGCCTTCTTTGACCACTATGACACGTTTTTGGCATTTGGCGCACCAGAGTTCGCCGTTCTTAAGCTTGAACAAGGGTGATGCGCAAGCTGGGCATGACAGCTCTGTAAGTGTGGCTCCCTGACGTAGCAGGTCAGCCATGACCTGTAGATCTTTGGATTTCGCCGACATGATTTGACCTCATACGAAAAGGTTTTAACGAGTGGTAGATTATTTGAGTATCGCTGCGGTGCCTTTGTATGGAGGTTAAACCTCATGGTGGGCAAGAAAAAAGCGAAGGAATACAAAGAACGAATCGAGCAGGCAGTTCAGGTGCTCGGTTTGGTCTCAGAGGACACCACCACGCCGCGCAACATTAGACGGGCGGCAAAGAACTCAATCGACGCCCTGCACACTTCACAGTATTCACCTGCAGTGCGGGCATCCAACGCCATCTCACTTTTAGACGAAATTTTACAGGACCCGAACATGCCGCCGTACGCGAGAGTCAAACTGTGGAATGTAATGAGCATTCTGGAAGCCATAAAAGACTAGCCATAACGCCAAAGAGACTACTTTTTTGCTTTTACCCTGCGCTTTATGATAGTTTGATACGGTCCATATCGCTCTCTGATGAAGCAGATGATTCGATTTCAAGACACATCGCAGAATGGTCGCTAAGTTTTTTCAGTCTTACCTCATGGATGTAATAACATTTTTTGACAGAGCTTAGAATGTTCTCTGAGATAAAAATATGATCAAAACGATAACCATTTCCCTTCCTTCCAAACCAAGAATACTCTCTTTCTTCCGGATGAAAAAATCTGAATGCATCTACTAGTCCATGTTTGATGAAAACATTGTAAAAATTTTCCCACCCTTCATAGACAGAGTAGTGAGGGATATGGTTCGGCTCTAATACATTAAGGTCCCCTAGTATTATCCAACCACTGAATCTCTTTCTCCAATCTTTCCTCTCGATGAATCTTTCAAACGCCTCTACAAACTTTCTCTTTTTTTCAGTCTTCCAAACTGGCGCGTAAATGCCAGTGACTAACACAGCCTCCCCAGAGAAATGGCAAGTTGCGAAAGAGACTCTGTAAGGCAAAAAATCAATGCAAATCTTTGGAACTGCTTCGAAAAGCCTTCTAACTGCCAGAATGACGCTATAGTCCTCGTTCTCTGGCTTTGCAAAAATGATTGTATAGCCTTGGCTCATGAGTCTATCCCTAATGTAAACAGCCCCTTCAGAAGGTCTAACTTCCGTCAAGGCAATTATGTCAAAACGATTCTTCTCTAGCCACACCATCTGCTTCGTAGCTCTTTGTAAAGAAGGATTTCTTATGTTCCAATTCAGGCATCTTATGGTTTCAACATCAATACTTTTTTGCTTGCTATCAGGAAGTTCATCTAGAAATTTTTGCCTTCCGCTGAGAGAAACGTTATTCATAACCACAGTTATCCAAAAGAAAGTTATTTCTTTGTTTCGTAAGCTTAAGTCGATTCTTTCAGAAAAAGGGGGACAGGAGATATCGCAACCTCGATCTGTTAGAAGCCATAAAATATTACCCACAGCACTAAAGACTACTTCTGGCTCCACTTGCGTTCTCTGAGCAATTCGGCTCCATGCATGTCGGTTAAGTGGTCAGACCAACTTAGGAAACTTACAGGCTTCCTCCAAGCTATGAGAGACTCCAATGTGGAATCTCTAATTCTACTTATCTTTCAATACATGCGAATCAGGCGCATTCACGAGAGCTTTCAGTTCTGAAATCATCGCCTTTATGTCACAGATTTTTCCTTCGTAAAATCTTTCAGTGTAACCTGTGTATCTAATAGTTTGGTATTTCTCTATTTCCAGAATTATCCTATTAGCAATAGAATTAGTTCGCGGATTGTGGGTCTTTAGATCCTTAACCTCTTCTTTCATCGCTTTCAACGTCTCTTGAAAATTAATGAAATCTACGTTGGTTTTTTGCTCTCTGTATACTTCAATCATTGTCTCCAGATTCGCTCTAGTCATCTCATCCATGCTTTTCGTATCCATCCTTACTATCTCTCTCTAACACGCCATTCTTGCCCAAGTGATGTTAGCTTAAGGTTTTCCGCTCTTCTTGCGGAATTGAAGAGCAGTTCGCTAAGTCCTTTTACGTTTGAGTTTCTCTATGATTTCTTCCTCGACTTGCCATATTACTCATGTCCAACCTAAAAAGAAACCCAGACCTAGGAAGAGGAATACTGCAAGTACAACTACCATGTAGGTCTCCGTGATTCATACATTTCTATTGGTTGAATGAAGAGGCTTAAAAACCCAGCCTAAGAAGCAGCCCAGAACGGCACCTTAGCCCTCATAACTTTAACCAGTTCATTCAATGCATCGAGCTCTTCAGGTGTGAGACGTGTTTGGAACTTAGTCAACATGGCCTTCGCATCTGGCTCAGGCACTTTAACGTATAATGTGTCCCCTTCATTGATGTGTCGTCCAAATATCGGCTTCTCCAACGAAACAGCCACCTGCATGCCTGTTTTGGCTTCAGAAACAGCCTCGCCCTTGTCCTGAATCTGCATGATCTCACCAAGGTCTTGTCCATCTGAGCCCATCAGCGGATACTTGGGCCTAATCGTGCCCGAAGCCACCTCAACCCCGAAAATAGCAGGTTTCGCTCTCCGAAAAACATATCCAGGCAAGACCTTCAGCTTAGCCGGCATAGTCAACTTATCAAATTCTTTGGCCAGCTTCGCCTCCTGCTCACTCCTCATCCAGCTCACGAAATTGTCGATTAAATGATAGATTATGTTGTGTTCAAAAATGGGCACGCCCCTGTTTTGCGCCTCTTCCTCTGCGTCGGGAAAGATCCTGACGTTGAAGGCTAAGACAGCTCCGTACAATGGTTCATGTTCTCTAACCACTGCAGCCTCAGTCACATCTCGCTTGGAGACGTCTCCCACGTCAGCCAACCGAATGGGCACGCCTTCACGCTTCAAGATCTCAGCTATAGCCTCAAGCGAACCCAACGCATCAGTCTTCAGAACCACTCCTTCAACATCCATGGCAATGCGGAGCCTCTCAACCTCCTCAGAAACCATCTTGACGAACTCGTCAACTCGGTCTTCAGAAGGAACCGCATAGATTGGCGCACCAGCAATAGCCTCCTCCAAATTCGGCGCCGCCACTTTTATGCCGCTGGCAGCCGAAACCTCCTCCACAGAAGAAAACCTGTCTCTCGGATCACGAATCTCATCCAAAGGCTTAGGCAGCAAAACCGCGCGCACCTTAGTCACGATAGGCTTCTCCTTGCCACCAACAACCACCGTGTCACCTCTCCGAAGCACGCCTTCATAAATAATAGCGTTCACAGTGACGCCTAAACCCGGCTCCTCTTTAACTTCTAGCACCGTGCCCCGTGCAGCGACCATCTTTACCCGCAGCTGTTTCTTCAGATACTGCTGAGTCAAACCTATTAGAACGGCCAAAAGCTCAGAAATGCCCTCACCCGTCTTCGCGCTAACGGGTATAATCGCAATGGTCTTAGTGAAATCAGTGATCTTGTCGAAGCGATCAGCACGTAGCCCCTGCTGTGAGAAAGAACCCAAAATAGAGTACAAATGCTCATCAAAGTCCTGCCGCACATATGTGTCTTGGCCCAGATAGGATTTCAAGAACGGTTCGTTTGGCTTGGAGATCCATCCGGGCAGCCTATCGATTTTGTTGGCTGCCACTAAAAACGGCGTTTTCCTAGATCTAAGAATGTCAATACACTCGTAGGTCTGTGCCTCGAAGCCTCTGAGAATGTCTATGACCAGAATTGCGATGTCCGCAACAGCGCCGCCACGCTTCCTAAGGTTTGCGAAGGCCTCATGTCCCGGCGTGTCAATAACAAGCAGACCTGGAATGGTGATCCTGCGCCTCAGCTGCTTCAGCAGAGGTCCAGTGAGCTCTTTGAGCGTGGCAACCGGGAAGAAACTGGCTCCTATGTGCTGAGTGATGCCACCTACCTCTCGAGCCTGAACACTGCTTTTCCTAATCTTGTCTAAAAGAGAAGTCTTTCCAGTGTCGATGTGGCCGAGAATGCACGCGATTGGTTGCCGAACAGGCATCTAGAGGCACCACGAGGCATGCAGATAACTAGCTCATGTTTGATTTTTTATCCTTCCAACGAGAAGGTGCGATTCAAACGTATAAATGATTTGACCCTAACGATAGCCAAGAGGCACCAGTTTTACAGTAGTCTGATTTTCTTAAAGCCCTCCAGTATTCTGTGGAAAACAATGTCAATCGGCGCGTCGACCTTCTTGTTCACGATGCTCACAAATGGAGTTTCTTTTTCTTTGTAGTATTCGATCAATGGCTGTGTTTGTTTCTCGTAGACTCTCAGCCTTTCGGTAATGACCTCGGCTTTGTCATCTTCCCGCTGGTAAAGGTCTCCACTGCACTTGTCACATTTCAGGTCGAATTTGGGTTTGGGGGCATACTTTATGTTGTATATGGCGCCGCAGTCCCTGCAGATCCGACGGTTTGACAGGCGTTCAACTATTACCCATTCAGGCACAACCAAATGCACAATGGCGTCGATTTTCGCAATTTTGTCTAACGCCTTAGCTTGATCAATTGTGCGTGGGAACCCGTCAAGAATGAAGCCCCCCTCACTGTTAGGCTGACTGATTCTTTCTTTCAGAACTTCTATCACGATCTCATCTGGAACCAGTAGCCCCTTCTCAACGAATTCCACGATCCTCCTCCCTAACGCTGTCTTCTCTCTAATCTCCTGCCGGAAAATGTCTCCCATTGCCAAGCTGGTGATTTTAAGCTCTGCTGCCAGTCTCGAAGCGTAAGTGCCCTTTCCAGCTCCTGGCGGACCAAAAATCAGGAGGTTCGTCTCAGGCTCGTCCTTTCTCTTCCTTTCCGTAGTATTTTGTCCATCGGAGTTTGCGGGCGTCTCGTCCCAACCCTAAACTGCTCTTGCGGCACTTGCTGGAGCAGAACCAAAACAGGGCGCCGTCGTTTCGCACATACATTATGCCCGTTCCCGACGGGAAGTCTCTTCCACAGAAAGAGCAACGGCGCGGTTTAGGCATGGGTGAACTCTCCCAGTGATCATTTCTATCTGACTTTCTTGGCTTCGCGTTCAGTTTCTCTGAGCATTAGCATGTCGTTTTCACGAACCGGTCCCTTCACATTTCTCGTGATTATGCGGCCCTTGTCTCGTCCTTCTAGAACTCGAACCCTAACCTGGCTTATTTCGCCTGTGACACCTGTCCTGCCGATGACTTGTATGACTTCGGCCGGAGTCAGGGCTTCTTCAGCTTCTTCTTTCTCCGATGCCCGCTTTTCCGGTGCTGTTTCCTTGCTCATTTAATTGCGGCCTTCTTAATCTCCTCGAGTCGTTTGCTGATTTCTTTGACTAGCGGTGCGGCGTCGCCAAGTTCAACTATGCATGCGGCGGCTGCGGGAACATCTATGCCCACTGCCGAGCCGATTTTTTGTTTGTTGGGCACGAATACGTAGGGGATTTTGCGTTCGTCGCAGATGAGCGGCAGGTGGGCTACGACCTCAGGCGGATCAACGTCCTCGGCGATCACTACAAGTTTGGCTTGGGCTCGTTCTATCGCCTTGGTCGTTTCGTTGGTGCCCTTGCGAACAGTGCCAGTTTGGTTGGCTATTTGCAGGGCTTCATAGGCGGCGTCCGCTACCTCTTTTGGGACGTTCATCTTTACGTAGAATGGTTTGGACAAATGCCTCACCCTTTTTTGTTTTAAGGTGCAGAGTCTAATCAACCGCACATGTTTATAAGGATTATTAGGCTCGTGTGCGGGCTGGGCGGCTCCTTGGCAATCGCTTTTAGCCGTTGCTCGTGGTTTTTGGATGATGCTTCAGCGCGCTTGCATATAGTAGTTATTGTTGGTTACAGTTTTTTAGTCAGGTCATACATATGTCGTTGACATGAAGAGGAGCTGTGTGTAACTGGTGTCTGCTTTGGACGAGCCTGTTGCCAAGTCGTATGTTCTTCATAAGCAGCACCTCTTGAACGGTTCTAAAGCAGGCACGGTTACTCAAGTAGTGCGCGACATCGTTGCTTTGCACACCACTAGTGCTGAGACGCCATATCTCTCATTATTCGCCAGGATGAGACGCTTCCGAAACGAGCAGCTGGACAAGGAATTGTATGGGAACCGAAGTTTGATCCGGTTGTCAGCGATGAGGGGCACGCTTTTCATCAGCACTGTGGAGTCGTCGCCCATTCTCTTTATGGCGACCAAATCATCTGAGTTGCGGCTTTCAAAATGGATCCGCAGATGGGGAGTGCGAGCGTCTGAAGCTGAAGAAGTAACCACAGAACTCATTGATATTCTGAAGGGGCGAGCTAAGACTCTACCTGAGATCAAAAGATCTCTGCCGAGGGACATGATCAGGTCTTTAGAGCTTAGAGTCGGAAACGACGTGTACAGGATGACAAACGTCAACATGGTCTTGAATGCGTTAATATCAAACGGACGAGTGATCAGTGAGAAAGCGCCAAGTTCTCTTCGCGTCACTCAACCCAACCGCTACTACCTCATTGAAGAAGCGTACCCTAATCTCAAGCTAGAATCAATCAACCCTGAAGAGGCAAGAATGAGGTTGATTACGCATTACATCAAAGCTTTTGGGCCAGTTTTAGCGGATGACATTGCATGGTGGACTGGGTTCAATAAAACTGAAGTGAAGAATTCCCTTGCATCTAGCGAAAATGAGTTGATCTCTGTAGAGATTAAAGGCTCTGAAAGAGACTACATTATGCTGAAAACCGACTACGCACAGTGTTCCGGCTTTGAGCATTGGAAAAATAACTCGGTTGCATTGCTCCCTTATGAAGATCCGTATCCCAAAGGATACAAAGTGAGAGACAAGCTGGTTGAGGCTGAACATGAAAAGAAAGTATATGTGGGTGGTGGGGCACAGCCCACAATACTTTTGAATGGTAATATTGTTGGTGTTTGGAGCCGAAGCGTTGAGCTGGGAAGAGGCAAAATAGAGTTGAGGTTCTTTTCGCGACCTACGAAAGGCGAGGAGAAAGACGTTGTTCTGAAGGCGAGGGCTGTGGCAAGGTTAATGACCACACGAGACGCTGATATAAGACTCAGAGTTGAATCATGAGATAGAGGATCTGCATGAGCGTTTATGATCAGCCGCTTTACTACGAGATCGCGTTCAGTTATCAGGAAGTGAAGCGCCAAGCAGATTACTTTGAGGAGGTAGCGAGAAAACACAGCAGAGTGAAAGTAAAACGTTTCCTTGACATTTGCTGCGGGCCAAGTCCTCAGCTTAGGGAACTAGCAAGGAGAGGATACGAAGCAGTTGGTTTAGACGTCAGCCCAAAGATGCTAGAACATCTCAAGTTGAGGGCGAATGAGGAAGGCGTCAGGGTTGAGACGGTGGACGCAGATATGAACGATTTCAAGCTGACCGAAAAATGTGACTTTGCGTTTGTTCTGTCTGGTTCAGTTTATGTTGATTCTAACAAGCAGTTTCTGCAGCATCTTGACTGTGTCGCCGGTGCGTTGAACAGTGGAGGGCTGTACATGTTTGAGAACTTTCCTCTGAGACTGGATGAAAGCCACAGGCAAGAATGGACTATGACGCGCGGGCAAATCGAGGTTGGGACAGTTTTTGAGACAAAGGTCAAAGACGAACTTGAGCAACTATACGAAGATAAGGTCATGTTCGAAGTCAAGGACAAAGGCGAAAACAAGACCTTTTCATCAGTTGTCATCACGAAGAACATTGCGCCTCAAGAGTTAAAGGCGTTGATCGAACTGAATCGCAAATTTGAGTTCATCGGCTGGTTTGAGCATCTAACGCTTGAACCGTTAAGGACACTTAAGGGCGATAACGTTGTCATTTTGAGGAAAAAATAATCAGGTCTTCAGATTTGCCTTGCCAAGCGTGTTCAAGATGGATAATGTTGCGTAGACCGCTTCTTCGGTTCGCACAGTTTCTGTTGCTTGGTTTGGAATAGTGTTGACAACGAAATCAGCTAGGTCTTCAAGCTTGATGCCTTCGTGTGCAGCGATTTCGTACAAGCCTTGGGTTGGGGCACCAAAAGCTACAAGAGTTCTCTGAGACTTGCTCCATCTTTCCTCTAGCTCATTCAACATAACAGAAATAGGCTTTCCCCTTCTTGAAGTAGCTATCACCAGATCGAAGCGTCTCCTCCGAATTAGCTGTCCGAGAGCAACCTCCTCAGTTGTTACCTGATAACCCCAATAGGTTCTGATTTCCCTTGGAGAAGCTAGTATCGCTTTGGGATGTCTGCCAGCTTCTGTTATTCTTGCCGTAATTCTAGTGTTTGGTCTCAATGTGGCTCCCTGGACTAGGGCTGGCTCTTCGACGCCTATGTCCACGAGACAGCCTTTTCCAGTCTGCGAAATGACCACGCCTTCTCTGAACTCGCTCACACGTAGGTCTTTTGTTCTATTAGCTGTGGGATGATGAGGCGTGCGCAGAGGTGGCAGTGTCCCAGCATACTGTAGTTCTGGCACTATCTTGAACAGACGTTTGCGCAGGTATTGAGGCGTCTCCATGTATGTAAGAATGGTTTGAATCAGTCTGGCATCTGCTCTCTGATCCGTTTGGGGCACGTCTGGGTAAACGATGACCTCATCAATCCGAAATATAGCAGCCGCACGTCCTATCAGCCCTATGCGAAAGGTTTTCTCCCTTAGGTGAGGAATGTCAGAAATGAAGGATGAGGGTAAAGCTATGGCGAGTTTGCAGGAGCGTTTCTCAGACAGTGGCTTTGCCAACCTCATTTCAGAGTATTGTATGTCCATTCTGTTTCTAAAGTTTATTGAGTTCATGCAGTCTCAAATGAGATTGTCTTTTTGGGGTAGTCGATTATGATCATGTAGCTTTTCATAAAGTTGTGCCCTATTATGCCCTCAAGTTCCATTCCTAGGCATTTCGAGATTGACGACAAATCCATAAGTGCCACTTCAAGATTCCTTTGCTCTGCCTCGCCAACTTGAACTGACTCGACCCTTCTTAATGACATGTCAATCCCGCCACCGCAGCATTGTCCCCTTTTTGGAGTTGACGGCTCGTTTGATATGCCAAGTTTTTCAGCGGTGCGCTTAGAGATAACTGTGACCGAGGCGCCTGTGTCGACGGCGAAGTCGAAGGGGCCTTTGTCGTTTACTGTGGCCTTGACGATGATTATGGGCTTGTCGTGACTCGCTAGTTGGAATTCTATACTGCTCACCTCCACCTCATTTTTTGCTTAAGTGTTCAAGTGCTACTCTGGCCTCTTGCTTCAGATGTCTGATCTTTTCGACTGTGGGTGTCACCTTGTCGAAGAGGTCCTTTCTGGCCTTGATGCCTTCGTAGATGAAGTAAGCAGCGGCTTCGCTTCGAGTCCTGAAGACTTCAACCTCAATTAAGGCGTCGATTTTCTCCAAGGCTTCGTCATCAAGCCTCGTCATGATGACGTTGCCTCTTTCCTTCAAAACGGCTCGAATCGACTGCGCCATCTGCTCAACATTCTGCAACCTAGGGAGATCCTCTGATGTTGCGCAGATAACGCCGATTCCAGAACATTCCGACTCTTTTTTCCTCTTACTTTCCTTTTCTTCTTTCGACATGATCTCGCCACCTTTCTTCAGAATGCGTAAGCAATTTACAAATTACGAATTACAAATATAAACCTTCCGGATTCCGTCAACTAACTATTAGCTTGCCCTCTTTCCTGCCACAAATTCCTCGAAGTGTTGCCCCGCTGTCTCTAGTGGCAAAGATTTCAGAGGATGCTTGAACGCATAGGCCGAGACACTTAGCAGTGAGCCACCTATTCGTCGGTTGAGAGCAGTTTTGACGGCTCTGATGACATCGAGGAGCACCGAACCCGCGTTCGGTGCGTCAACCGTGCTCAGCCTCAAATCTAGAAGCATGGGCACTCGGCCAAAGTAGAAGCCCTTGATCCAGAAGAAGCTGTCCCTCCTGTTTTCGAGGAAGTCAACGTAGTCTGTTGAACCCGCCACCACGGCCGCTCTGTAAGGTAAGACAGACTCAACTGACTTGGTCTTAACCGTGCGCTTCAACTCGCGAGTGCGATCTAGCGTGTCGAGAGATTCGGTCCCGCCGCCGACGTCCAGCTGATAGGTTTCGTGGATGCGCACGCCCTGATCCGAAAGCAGTTTCAGAAGGGTTTTGTGAACCGCTGTCGAACCCACTTGATCTGCCAAGTCATCGCCGACAAGCGGCAAACCAGCTCTCTCAAAACGCGTACACCACGAATCAACGCTGGCGATGAAGATGGGCGAGGCATTGACGAAGGCGCATCCAGCCTTCAATGCTTGCTCGGCATACCACTCAGTTGCTTTGACGGCGCCGCTAGGCAACAGATTGATCAGAATCTCAGCCTTGCTCTGTTTAAGCGCTTCCGGTACATCGGCTTCTGGCTGCTTGCTTTCCTTGATGACCTTCTTTGTTAGAGTGCCTAAGCCATCTAGGGTTGGACCCTTCAGAACCTGCACTCCAAACTCTGGCACGTCAGCGAATTTCAACGTGTTATTCGGCTTAGCCAAAATCGCTTTAGACAGATCCTTGCCCACTTTGCGGGCTTGAATGTCGAACGCGCACACAAACTCTATGTCTCTAGGGTGATAACCGCCCAGCAGTAGGTGTTTCAAGCCTAAGGCCTGTTCTTCTCTTTCAGCTTTTGCGTAGTAGCTTACGCCTTGAACGAGCGCTGAGGCGCAGTTTCCAACACCTGCCAGCGCAACGTGAATCTTTGGCATGATCATTGCACCATCCAGAGCCAGTATGCACGTACTGTAGCGGTCACTGCTCAAAAAACTTGGTGTTGCAGTTGGGTTCTTGGCTGCCATTTTCCGGGTCTAATCTACCCTCATCCTATCAGAGGTAAAGGTGAAGAAACTTATAGCTTTACCAAGATATTTTGAAGAGAGGTTTGAAACATGAGTGGGCATCGGGCTTGGCTTGACGTAGCCGTAATTCAGTGTCCAAACTGTGGCCACTATTACGCAGATGCCTCTTGGTATGTGGCTGAAATTGGCTCCGACATCGAGTGCGGCACGTGCCACGAAAATTTCAACACTAAAAGGCATATGGTAAATAGGGTACTGCTCGAATTTAGCATAGATGAAAAGGGAAAGGTCACAGGAGTGGCGATACCCAAGCGTGCGTGAGTTCAGACTTTTGAGGACAGTTTCTCGACTGGCACATATTTCTCATGGACTCCAGACTCTTCCATCACTTCACGCCACAGGTCTAACCCCTTCGGGCTCTTCCATTTTGCAGGTGCTGGTAAGCCTAGCACAATCAGCTTGTGGCCTTCCGTGATTTTTTCAGCGGACACGCACTTGTAGGAGGCAGGATCCACTGCTGTGATGATGTCGGGGGCTATTGCAGCAGCTTTTCCGTTTTTGTAGGCGATTAGGAACTCGTTCTTAGCCTTTAACTCAAGTTCTGAGCCTTCGCTGTCTTGCGTGCCTTTTACCTTTCCAGTGGTCCATGTGAATCCTTCTTTGGTTTCACGTTCAACCGTGTCTACGACGCCTTCGAACAGTCGAAATCCTCTGGTCTCGTTTAAAACAGCCTTCAATGGGTCAACTGCCTTTCGAAGCAGCATGCCGATTCTGATCGAGGCCGAAAGAGTCTTCAATACGGGCGAAGTCTTCACCTGTCTTCCCGTCAAGACTCGACGAGCCGTGTACGCCATCTGACTCCATTCAGCGGCCAAGATTCTCGCTATCCTCTCAGCTGATTTGTAGTCACGTGTTTGCTTGACCAACACTATGTTTCTGGCGTCGAGGTCGGCCACAGCCATAGGCGCCAAAGGAATGTTGTCCAAAGTGTAGACTTTGAGGTGAACCTCTGGCACGGCTCTTCCGGCCCCATCAGCATCGACGACAGGGATGCCCCGTCTTGCGGCGACATCCACAGCTGCCAGTGTATTGAATCCGCCCAGCTCCACTGGAATAATAGCATATGCATTCTTGCCAAGAAACTCTTCAAGCGTCTCCAAAGTCTTGAGAGCCGCGTCGCTATGGTAGGCAACGTTCGCGGTGGCGCCAACACAGGCAAAGTTGATGACTACCTCGTTGTCTGGGACCTCTGAAGGGTCGACGAGGCGTACTGGACAGCGCTTCTCAATCAGCCTCTCTATAATGCTTAGTCCGACTAGCGGGTCGCCTCCCCCTCCCGCCGAAAAAATGGCTGCTCCTTCAACTAAGTCGGTCAGGTCTTGATAAGTCAGAGTCTTCAATTGGTTGTACCTCCGGTTCAGTTTCGTTATCGTTCTATATAGATAGCCTTTTCCAGTCTGCGAAAGCAACGGTTGATTTATTAACTTGAGGAGGTTGGATAGAATTTCTTTCAAGATAACGACTGAAGTCTAAATAGCTTCTACTTGCGCGCAGAAGTACTTTTATTCCTCTCAAATCGACATACTGATTGTGATTTTGCATGATGATAAGTTTTCTTCCCTCTCAATATCTGATCAATGTCGTTCGCAAGTTTGGTGCAGTCAAAGAGCAACTTGAATCTGACTTCTTGCTAAGGGCTATTCGAATAGAAAATACTACAGATAAAACTATTCATCTTAAGAAATACATTTTTGATTTGAGGGCAAAAGGAAAAAGTCTAAAGCAAATATCTTATTCGGAGGAAATCCTACAAGAGCGGTCAAAAGCTCTGTCTGATTTTGCAGAGTGGTTCTTGAACAAGAAAGAGGGCTATAGAGAAATATTCCGAGACGGATCTGTGCATGTACTTCTCGGGACGGAGAGGTTCTGGGACAAAGATCGCTTGTCGACCACGACTACTCTAGAATCTCGTCAGGAGACAGGCTTCATGAATGAGCGCTTCAGAATAATCGCAAGCGATCCAATCGATGAAGTAGTCTTTGTCGTCTTTTATGTTGAAGATGGAAGAGATAAGAACACACAAATCAGAATTCCAGTAGTTCAGTATAGGAACAAGAACAAATACATTTTCCCTGTTAAAGGTGCTTGGCGCGTAACATGTAATTGGGATGCTCCAGACAGCCATAGAGAGGCATATTCACAGGAATTTGCCTTTGATCTAGATCAGCTAGATCATAATATGGAGGTTGTTCTGAACCAGAAAAAACCAAATGAAGAATATCCTTGTTATGGTAAGGAAGTCATTGCTGTTGCAGAGGGCGAGGTTGTAGATTCCTTCGATCAGCTGCCGGAGAATCCCAGCTCTTGCTCTGACATAACTAAAGAGCAGATAATCAAGTTCGCTCAGGAATACGGATATGTTCATCTGTCAGGAGGAAATCAGGTTATATTGAAACACCCAAACGAAGAGTATTCTTTCTACGCACATCTCATCACTGGTTCTCTCAAAGTGAAAAAGGGAGACAAGGTGAAAAGAGGGCAGATACTAGGAAAAGTGGGGAATTCCGGTAACTCAGATGGACCACACTTGCACTTCCAGCTCATGGACGGACCAGACAAGGCAACAGCAAGAGGCTTACCTTGCCACTTCACAAACATCAAGAATTGTCAGGGTAATCCTGTAAAGCTAATTGACCGCGATGGATCAATTATCCATACGGTTAATGATCGTTCATAACCCCTTGCCGAACTATTTCGCCATCGATCGATAAGTTTTGCAAAAAAACCGAGTGCTAACGCTGAATTAATCGTTCCTGAGGGGCTATGATTTATTATTGAGTTGCGCGGTAAGGGTCTGTAAAATCCATCACGTCACCTAGGAGATGTTACAGGTTGCAGGCCATCGAAAAGGTTGACAAAATCATGGAGTTGGCCAAGCGTCGGGGGTTTTTCTGGCCCTCATGTGAAATATACGGCGGTGTCAGCGGCTTTGTTACTTTTGGCCCTGTCGGGGCTATTCTGAAGCGGCGAATCGAAGACAAGTTTCGTGAGTTCTATACGCGGCCTTTAGGCATTCTGGAAATAGAGTCTTCTATTATTCTGCCCTCAAAGGTTTTCGAAGCCTCAGGCCACGTTGAACATTTCAAAGAACCGATGGTTGAGTGTACGAAATGCCACCGCAGGTTCAGAGCCGACCACCTCCTGCAGGACCAGGCTGGAATGAGCGACACTGAAACCGAGAAGCTTAGCCTCGCCGAATTGAAGAATGAGATTGAGAAGCGTAATGTGCGCTGTGCCGAGTGCGGCGGCGTCTTTGGTGAGCCACGATATTTCATGACCATGTTTACCACGACTATAGGACCTTACTCGGAAGCTGTGGGTTATGGGCGACCCGAGGCTGCTCAGAGCATCTTTGTCGAGTTTCGCCGACTGTGGGAACAGGCAAGGGAACGTCTGCCTTTCGGTGTAGTTCAGATTGGCCACGTTTTGCGGAACGAGATTTCACCTAGGCAGATCCCTATAAGGCTGCGTGAGTTCACGATTATGGACGTAGAGTTCTTCTTTGATCCTGACCAGCCTAACTGTGCTCTGTTAAAAGAGGTCGAGAACGATACGCTTAGGTTGGTGCGGGCCGAATCCAAGCTGAGGGGAGAGAAGGAGTCTGTCGCTGTTACAGTTAAGGAAGCCCTGCGGAAAGGCTACATTAAGGCTGAATGGCAGGCCTACTTGATGGCTTTGGCTCAACGCTTCCTCAGAGAACTTGGCGTCCCGGATGAAAAACAGCGTTTCATGGAAATGCTCGAGTGGGAACGCGCACATTACTCGGCACAGACCTTCGACCAGCAAATCTATCTGGAACGCTGGGGCTGGACCGAGGTTTCGGGACACGCCTATCGCACAGACTACGACCTAAAAAAGCACATGGAGTTCAGCGGCGTCGACATGCAGGTGTTCAAAGAGGGCAAGCGGTTCATTCCTGAAGTGGTTGAGCCCAGTTTTGGCTCCGAGCGATTGGCTTATGCTGCAGTGGAATATGCGTACAGCCCCAAAAAAGCCAGAGTCCTGCTTAGCTTACCAAGGGAGCTTGCGCCTATTCATGCCGGCGTGTATCCACTCGTGGGCAAGGATGGACTGCCTAAGAGGGCCTGGCAAATCTATCAGATGTTGATCAAGGAGGGTTTCATTGTTGAATACGACGAGTCTGGTTCCATTGGTCGACGCTACGCCAGAGCCGATGAGATTGGAACACCGTTAGGAATCACCATAGACTACGACACTCTAAAGGATAACTCAGTGACCATACGAGACCGAGATTCATGGAAACAAGTCAGAGCCCCGATCGATCAACTTGCCGACATGCTTCACGCTTATTTCACGCGCAAAAGAGAGTTTGAGGGTTTGGGCAAGCTGGTCAAGGGCTGACCTCGTTCAGAAGGTCAAAGATTTCGTCAAGCCGCCTTATGGATCTCACATTCGATGCAGGAAGAAGGCATGCGTCGGTGAACAGCCTTTGATTGTCTGGGCCGTTTCTCCTGATTAGAACAGGTATCATTCCAGCCTTTTGCGAGCCTAAATAGTCTGCTTCAAGGTTGTCTCCGACAAAAATCGCCTGTTTGGGCTTGACGCCCAATTGCTTAAGCGCGTGTCTGAAGGCCTTCGGATGCGGTTTCCGCTTTCCTGTGATGTCAACGCCGACGCAGACATCAAAGACTTTGTGAAGACCAACTTTAGGCAGTATCTGTTCTATGTCCGCCAAGTATCCGCCGGTGATTATTCCCAACTTTAGACCAATCCGCTTTAGCTTGTCTATTGTCTTTCGCACATCTGGAAAAGGGTGAAGCTCAGCGTAGTTGAACCATATTGAATCAATTTTCTCAGCTAGCTTTCTTGCTTCTGAGCCTTCAACACCAAGGTGCTTCAACTGTATTAGATTCCATTGCGTGTAGAATTCGTGTGCCGAGAGGCCAAGGTGGCTATCAGCGTCAAATTCCCTGTTTCCTCGAATCAGCGCTTTCCTCACCTCTTCAATTGACTTCACTATGCCATGCTCCGCTAGGATTCTCTGAAAGGTTTTCTCTGGATGCGAATACACCAGCGTGTTTCCAAGGTCAAACAGCACTGCCTTGATCTTCATTCGTCAGCACTTCATGTTTTCTACAGTTTTTGGTCTAGTTGATTCTTCCTCAAATGTTAATAAGGGTTCGCGGCATTTTAGGTTTGAAGGTTTAGACCCGCTTTAGTGAGGTGGGGAGCGCCTTTTGGTATTTCCCGTTGAAACTGAGGAGCGAGTGAAACGTAGAGCACTGTCCATATGTCAAGAGCATCTGCGGACGGTTGTAGAGATAACCCGTAAGGTGCCTCAGCTTGTAGACAACTTTGTGAAGGGCAACAAAGCTTCGGTGAAGCAGCTGCACGTAGAAATAAGAAAGGCTGAGGAAGAAGTTGACATCGCTCGGCGCGGAGTGGCACAGGAATTGGCAGAGATAGGCGCAATCCTCATCAGCCGAGAAGACTTCCTGCGGTTCACAAACCTAGTCAGCGAGATAGCCGACTTCTGTGAAGGTATAGCCTTCCGACTCTCAGAGATTATCGAGCGAGGCTGGAAGGTGCCAGCAGACGTCAAAAAGGGACTGGCGAAACTGGCAGACGCTATGTTTGAGACCGTGTCTAGGCTGAGAGAAACCGCCATGACACTGAATTATGGTGCGGCGAAGGCGTCAGAGAAGGCCCGCGAGGTCGAGGTCGCCGAGAGAGCCGTCGACGACTTATATCGTGAGCTCGAGGTTAAGATTCTGAGCAGTCAAATTGAGATTCCCGCGTTGCTTCTCTTACGTGATGCCTTGAAGCTAATGGAAGACATAGCAGACAAGGCTGAAGACTCTGCAGATGCCGCACGCATCTTGGCATTCGCCATGTAATTCTAGGACGACCTGTAACGATGGCAAAAAAAGCAGAAGCGGAATTCATAGAAAACTTCTTGGTTATCTGGGATCCAGCCCAAGGCTCTGAACTTTACAGACAAGGCTACTACGGTAAGCCGATGGGAATCCCCAAACCTAAAATGATGGAGTTCAACGTGCCCCTCATACTCGACCTTATGGAAGGTCTATACTTAGTTGAAAAAAACATCTTAACCGTGCGTGAAGGCATCGAAAAGAAGAAGGTAACCTTAAAGAAGCTGCGGCAACGCACCCGTAAACTCTACGAGGAATTCGATGTCAAATACGCCGTATACAGAGACCTTCGCAATCACGGTCTTATCGTAACTCCAGGAATAAAGTATGGCTGCGATTTTGCAGTCTACAAGCACGGCCCAGGAATCGAACACGCGCCCTATATGGTCTCGGTGAAGAAAACTAAAGATGAGATCACCGCTACAGAAATTGTGAAGGCTGGCAGGCTCGCGACGACGGTGCGCAAGCGGTTCATAATGGCTGTGCCCGACCCAGAAACTGAAAAAATAAGGTATCTTATTTTCAAATGGTTCAAGGCGTAGGCACGCTTGCCTTGTTGCTAACTCTGGACAGCTCCCAGTCCAGTTGATGTCATCGCAGCCGCGACATACATTGTTGGTTCATAGTTGAAGAACTGAGAAACTGCGCCGCCCATAAGCGAACCGAAGACCTGTGAGATGTTTATCATCGAGTTCAGTATTCCAGTGGAAGTGACCTTTTCCACATTGTTTTTCATGAGGTAGGTTAGTGAGCCAACATATTTGCTTGACCAGGAGCATGCGAGCAGCACTTGACCGTGCAGAGTTGCTTTTCAGGACCATTGAAGGGATTAAGGCTTTCTACATGCTCAGAATGATGTGTCTGATCTGGTAGGCTCTGACTGTAGCACTGTTGTCGGGCGGAAGGTTTACTAGGGGGCTTGGTATTAATATCGATATCGAATTCGATATCAGAGGTGATATGAACAATGTTCAGATTCAAACACTGGATGAAACACACAGCTATGGTTCCGAAGGGTTTTCTCCGTTACAAAGTTTTGAAGATGCTTAGCGAAAAGCCAATGTCAGGTTCAGAGATGATGAATGAAATCGCAAAGCAGACCAACGGGCACTGGAGACCGAGCCCAGGTTCAATCTATCCACTTTTGGCTTGGCTAGAGGACAACGGATACATCAAGGAGGTAGCTGAGCAAGAGGCAGGAGTGAAACGGTACACGTTAACTGATCTAGGACGGACTCTCCTGCAGGAGCTAGACAAGAAGCGCGAGGAGATGCGCGGACGATTCCGACACTTTGGACCAGGCCCAGGGTTCATGGGACTGATGGGACCCATGTGGTTTGAGTTCTACCCTGAGAGGCCCACCGAGCTGAGAAAGGCAATGCGAGAACTAGCCATTGCACTGTGGAAACTGCGAGATAGGCTTAGAGAAGAGTACTCTGAAAAGGCAGCTGAAGAGGCAAGGAAAGCTCTAGAAGAAGCAGCCGCAAAGATTGAGGACATAACGAAGAAAATTTAAGATTCTGTTGTTGTGAGACCACAGCAACAAAGGTTTAAACCTAGGAGATTGAGTATGAAGAACGAAACTGAAGGAGTGGAATGCTAATTGGCTGGTGACGCATTAATAGTTCAGGGACTGACCAGAGTTTTCAATAAGAACTTGGTCGCCGTGGACCATGTTAGTTTCACAGTGAAGGAAGGTGAGATTTTCGGTTTTTTGGGTCCAAATGGCGCCGGCAAGACTACGACCATTAATATGCTTATAACCGTGCTTAAACCTACCGAGGGAAATGCCACAGTCTGCAATTATGACATATCGAAACACGCCAGTGAAGTCAGAAGCTGCGTAGGTGTTGTCCCACAGGAATACACGGCGGATGAGGACTTGACAGGTCTTGAAAACATAATTCTCTGCGCTGACCTCTACGGTATCCCAAGAGAGACTTCACGCAAACGCGCTGACGAATTGCTTGAGCTAGTTGAACTAACAAAATTCAAGAACAAGCAGGTGGCAACCTATTCAGGCGGCATGAGAAGAAGACTTGAGCTTGCCTGCGGTTTGATAAATAGAC
>Ga0315310_10000762_pt1 | contig 20544 bp, 21 predicted proteins | sample TDP5_MG_FD_203630 | JGI IMG/M metagenome (GOLD analysis project Ga0315310, IMG submission 203630) | Freshwater sediment microbial communities from Lake Towuti, South Sulawesi, Indonesia - TDP5 | ecosystem: Environmental > Aquatic > Freshwater > Lake > Sediment | place: Indonesia: South Sulawesi... | reverse complement strand
TCCAAGAGGATGTGGATCTTCCCGTGTCCCTCAAGTCTGGTGACAGGATCTATCTTGATTAGCTTGGTCCTTTGCATTGCAGCTCACTTCTTGATGCTCTTTCTGCTGAGAATTGACGACGGCAGCGTGAACATGTAGAATATTCCCACTGGATCTTTGATCTCATCAATAAGTGCCTTGACCTGTTCTTCACTCATCTGTTCTTCTCCTTCCAGGCCTAGTACTGAGCCGAGTGAAGCGATCATTTTGGCACCTTGGTCAAGAGCTTTTGAGGTTGGTCCCATGCAACCTCGGCAGGGCATGTTCACGTTGATGCATTTGGATCCACACCCCATCCTCGTCGCCGGCCCCAAGCAGATGATGCCTTGGTCCAAGAAGCATTTTTCTTGGTCGGGGACGGTGTCGAGGATCCTATAGATTTTCGAGATCTTCTTCTCTTGTCGCTTTCTTGGGCATTCATCGCATAAGATTCTGTTCGGAGCGAGCGTTGCGCCTTTCTGTGGAAGTTTTCCTCCTAGGATTGCTTCAATTGCCTTGTCAACAAGCGGTACTTCTGGAGGGCATCCCGGAAGGAAATAGTCTACGTCCACACAGTTGTGGAGGCACTGAACTGAGTCGAACTTTTCTGGAAGATGAAGTGAGTATCCACCGACAGTTGTTTCTGGAAGCGGCTGTAAGTCTGAGTTGTCTGTGCTAGGTGTTTCCTTGTAGACGGTTGTGAATAGCTGTTCGGTCGTTGTAAGGTTCGCTAGGCCTGGCACTCCACCATGACAGGCGCAGGCGCCGAACGCGATCATGGTTTTTGACTTCCTTCTAAGTAGTTGAGCTATCTCCCTGTTCTCTTCGTTCGCTATCGAACCATGGTAGAAGCAGATGTCGACGCTTCCTTCGGGGAGTCGCTGAAGTTCTTCGAGCTTTTGATCCGAAGCTGTAGGCCAGAAAACGATGTCGACAGCGTTGAATAGATCCATCAGTTTTTCAGCTAGGTCGACTATAGCCATGTCACAGCCTGAACATGTTGCCCCCAAGCCGATAGCCAATTTGAGTTTCGTCTGGCTCATCGTTTTCAACTCGCTTTGAGAGGGTTGGGGCCTAAGGCTCGTATTTGCTCAGTGAATTCATTTACTACTCTAGCAAACTTGTCCGCCTCTGATGCAGAGATCCATTCGAGCCTTACGCGTTCTCGCTCTATACCCAGTTGATCGAGAAGTTTGAGAAGGAGATAGTATCTTCTCCGTGCCTTGAGATTTCCAGTCAAGTAGTGGCAGTCGCTGGGGGGATGGCATCCTGCTATGAGCACCCCGTCCGCGCCGTTCTTGAGAGCGGCCAGTACGAACCGGGGGTCAACTCTGCCACTGCACATTACGCGTATGATTCTCAGGTTAGGAGAGTATTGAATTCTGCTTGTCCCGGCTAGGTCAGCTCCGGCGTAGGAGCACCAATTGCAGAGGAAGCCTAGTATGTAGGGCTCGAATCTACCCGCCATCCTGATCACTTCGCGATCGCGTGTTCAATCTGGGTCATCACTTGCTCATCGGTGAAGTGGTTCATCCTAATAGCGCCTGCAGGGCAGGCTGAAGCGCACGCCCCGCATCCTTTACAGAGTGCCTCATTGATTCTTGCTCTCTTATCTTCAATTGAAATTGCAAGGTAGGGGCAGAGAAGAACGCAGATCCCGCAGCCTCCACATATTGAGTCGTCGACCATGGCGTAGTAGGGTTCGACTACGTATACTCCTGGAGCCATAAGCGATGCGGCTCCTGACGCTGCTGCTTTTGCTTGAGCAACTGCGTCGGGAATGTCTTTCGGGCCAGCCGCTGTTCCTGCAATAAGTACGCCCTCGACCACTGTATCGACCGGTCTCAGTTTTGGATGGGCTTCGGAAAAGAACCCGTCTGGTCCCGTTGGGATCTTGAGGACTCTTCGGATCTCCTTTGTGTCCGCACTCGGGGTGATTCCAACTGACAGAACAACGAGATCAGTCTCTACCTCGAGCGGGGTTCCTGAAAGCGTGTCTTCTGCCCTAATTACGAGGTTTTGGCTTTTCGGCTCCTCAAGTATTTCTGCCACTCTTCCTCTTGTGAATAGGACTCCATAATCTCTTGCGGCCCTCTCATAGAACTCCTCGAAGCCCTTGCCGAAGGCCCGTATGTCTATATAGAAGATTCGAACCTCGATCTCAGGATGTTTCTCCTTTAGCTGCCTAGCCTGCTTCACCGCATACATGCAACAGACTCTTGAGCAGTAGATGTTGGTTCTCTCATTTCTGGATCCCACGCACTGAACGTAGACGACTCTTCTTGGCTCTTTGAGATCCGAAGGCCTAAGCACTTTACCTGCTGTAGGCCCTGAAGCGTTGAGCATTCGCTCCACTTCGAGTGAAGTCACAACATTTTGGAAGACGCCGTAGTTGTATTCCAGATCACTCAAGGGGCTGTATGGGTCGTATCCCGTGGCAACAACTATGGTGTCAACATCAAGCTCAATCTCCTTGGGAGCCTGATCGTAGTCTATTGCCTCTGGTTCGCAGACATCCTTACATTTTCCGCAAGCCAACGGCGTCAGGCCCAGACAGTTTACTTCGTCAAGAACATAGGACGGCGGGACAGCCTGAGGAAACGGAACATAAATTGCCTTTCTCCAACTCAAGCAGGCATTAAATTCGTCTGGGACTTCAACGGGGCAAATCTTTGTGCACTCGTCGCATGCTGTGCATTTCTTCTCGTCAACATACTTTGGTTTCTGCAGTATCGTGACCTTGAAGTTTCCAATGAATCCCTGAACGTCCTTTACCTCAGCGTAGGTGAAGAGCTTCACGTTAGGATGGCGTGATACAGAAACCATTTTGGGAGTTAGGATGCAGGACGAGCAGTCCATTGTTGGAAAAGTCTTGTCGAGTTGCGCCATTCTTCCTCCTATAGTGGGAGATTTCTCGACCAGGTAGACTGTGAAGCCTGAGTTTGCCAAGTCAAGTGCGGCTGATATGCCTGCTATTCCTCCGCCTATGACCAAGGCGTTCCTTCCAACTTTGACCTCTTTCGGTTCTAGTTCCTCCAGCATTGCTGCTCTGGCGACCGTCATCCTCAATATGTCTTTGGCGAGTAGCAAAGCTTCTTCAGGATTTTTCATGTGAACCCAGGTGTCTTGCTCTCTGATGTTCGCCATCTCGAAAAAGTAGGGGGATAGACCCTCCTCTTGGAGGACTTTGCGGAACGTTGCCTCATGCAATGTGGGGCTGCAGGCCGCCACCACAACTCGATTGAGCTTACTTTCATGTATGTCTTTTCTTATCAGCTGTTGGCCTGGGTCCGAGCACATGTACGTATAATCCTTAGCCACAACGACGTTTGGAAGAGTTTCCACATAACTGAGAAGCTTCTTGATGTCGATTACTCCTGCTATGTTGGTTCCACAGTGGCAAAGGTAGACGCCTATCCTAGGCTGCTCGGACATTCACATTCTCCTCCATTAGCTTCAGCGCATAATCGAAGCCCGCCGTGAAGGCGCTAAGGTTAAGCTTGTCGGTTCCCCTCGGTACGAAGCGAACTATCGCTTTTTCCACAGCCTTAGGATCAATGGCTTTCGACGCGGCTGTCACGCTTCCGATCATCACCATGTTTGCAACGATCCTCTTACCGATTTTCTCCGCCATCCTTACTGTCGGAACAGCGTACATCTTCGCGTTCCTTATCTCTCTGAGACTGAGCACCATATCCGGATCGTAGATTACAATCCCTCCGGGCTTGACATCATCCACATACTTATCGAATGCCTCTTGAGACATCACCCCGATGAGGTCGGGTTGCTCAACCTTTGGATAGTCAATCTCACTGTCTGAGATAACGACTTCAGACTTGCAAGCGCCGCCTCTGGCTTCAGGTCCATATGACTGTGTCTGCGTCGCTTTCTTTCCGTCGAATATGGCTGCTGCCGTTCCGAGAACTACCCCGGCCAGAACAATGCCTTGGCCACCCAGTCCTCCGAGCCGGATCTCATAGCGGGGCATTCGTCAGCTTTTCCTCCTGATCAAGCCTTCCTTGAATAGCGATCGTCTGTCGCCTCAGTAGGTCTGTGTACTCAGGCTTCTCGATGTCAACAAACTCTCCCACTACAATTCTTTCAGGTCCGACTTCCGCCTTGAGAGGATCTGTGAAATGTTGAATGATGCTCTTTTCCTTAAGCCAGTTGGACTGGTCCTTGGGGCCAGGCATCTTGTTTCTTCTGCCGTATTGTTCGGGGCAAGGGGTGATTATTTCAACGAAGGTGAAGCCTTTCTTCGTCAGCGCCTTCTTAATAGACTCTCTTATTCTTCGAACGTGTATCGTCGTCCATCTAGCGACGTAAACAGCGCCCGAGGCAGCTGCCAAGTGGACAAGGTTGAAGGGATGTTCAATGTTTCCATAGGGCGTTGTAGTAGTTCGGTCTTGAAGTATAGTAGTTGGCCCAGATTGCCCTCCGGTCATACCATAGTTGAAGTTGTTTGAGCAGATCACCGTCATGTCTATGTTTCTTCGGGCTGCGTGAATGAAGTGGTTTCCACCTATCGCAAAGAGATCCCCGTCTCCGCTTATCACTACTATCTTCAGGTCTGGCCTATTGGCTTTCAATCCGACGGCGAAGGCAATCGCTCGTCCGTGGGTAGTGTGAAAGCCGTCTAGGTTGACGTACCCGGATATTCTGCCTATACACCCAATTCCTGAAACTACTACAACCTTGTCCAGATTCATCTTCAACTCGTCTAGAGCACGTAGAAACTCGCTGAGAATGACCCCGTCTCCGCATCCAGCGCACCAAATATGCGGAATCATACCTTTGCGCGTAAACTTCTCTATGGGATGGACTTCTTCAATCATCTTTCATCCCTCGCTAGATGCGTGAGGAGTTCTTCGGGTGTGTGAGGGTCTTCACCTAACTTTGACGCGAAGGTGATCTTGCGATAGTCAAACCTTCGTTCGACCTCTCGAACGATTTGACCATAGTTCATCTCAGCGACAACAATCCTATCTACCTGATCCGCAACCGCTTCTATTTCCTTGTCTGGAAAGGGCCAAATGGTTGTCAAGCCGAGGAATCCCACCTTTATGCCTCGCTTTCTCGCACGGGTTACCGCTGCCATAGCAGATCTGGCTACGCTTCCATAGGCGATTAGGCATACCTTCGCGTCATCTAGGAAAAGCTTCTTGACCTGTACTATCGCGTCTCTATTTCTTCTGATCTTGTCACACAGTCTTCTCACGAGCTTTGTCTGTTCTTCGGCACTATCAGTTTGCGGATGCCCCGTCTCGTCGTGCGTAAGCCCGGTCGCGTAGAATCTGTAACCTTCTCCGAAGACCGCCATGGGCGGAACAAGATCCTTATCGGGCTGGAAGGGGTTATATGCGTCCGGGGGCACGGTTGGCTTCTTTCTATTGATGATCTCAATTTCGTCCGGGGAGGGGATGACAAGTCGCTCTCTCATGTGACCTATCAGTTCGTCGATCATTACGAAGACAGGGATTCTGTATCTCTCAGCCAAGTTGAAGGCCTGAACAGTCAAGTCGAATGTTTCTTGAACCGAAGAGGGCGAGAGTGCAACGATCTCGTAATCTCCATGCGAGCCCCACTTCGCCTGCATTACGTCCTGTTGCCCGGCCTTTGTTGGTTGGCCGGTGCTTGGGCCGCCTCTCATCACATCAACGATTACGATCGGAGTTTCGGTCATAACAGCTAACCCTATGTTTTCCTGCATGAGGCTGAACCCTGGGCCGGAGGTTGAAGTCATGGATTTGACTCCTCCATAAGATGCACCGATTATTGCTGCGACAGAGCCAATCTCATCTTCCATTTGGAGGTAGACGCCTCCGACTTCAGGCAATCGTCTTGCCATATGTTCCGCCACTTCGGTGGCGGGGGTGATTGGGTAACCGGCGAAAAATCTGCAGCCCGCGGCGATCGCGCCTTCGGCGCACGCGATGTCTCCTTGGGTGAAGTGTGCGCCACTCAATGTGTCTCTTCTCAGCATTTGTCTTCTCCTTTTCTTCGCTGGAAAATGGCCAGGTCGGGGCAGATCTCCTCGCATAGGCCGCATCCGACACAGGCTTCTTCATTTACGACACGAGGTGGGTGAACACCGTGTACGTTCAGCTTAGGGTCGTAGTCAAGCACGTCTTTCGGACAGAGTTCTATGCAGAGTTCGCAACCCTTGCATCTGTCTGGCATGGTGACAATGTCAACTTCGAGGATCTTCAGCTTATGCTGAGGAGAAAGCGGCTTTCTACTCCTCTCCAATGCCCTCCCGCCACCTCGATGTGGGATTCTTCAACGTAGGCGTGCTTTCTCACCTTTCAACCTTGTCGAAGGCAGTTCGACTGCACCCGGCCCGGCTCGAAGCGATGCCAAAATTATCACATACCTATAAAACCGTATGCTCAGAAGATGTTCGAGCGAATAGGAAACCTTCGAAGCTTGAAGGTAAATTCGGGGAAAGGTAACTTGCAAAAGAGAGTAGGAATCCACGCCAAAGGCGAACTTAGGTTAGAGAATCTCCTTGACCGAGTTAAGGCTCATGAACGCTTCAAGGATGTTGGCGGAATAGGCATATTCATTGGAGTCACCCGGAGCAGCTCAACGGACGGCAAACCTGTCTCACACCTAGAGCTGGAGGCCTATGAAGGCAAGGCCGAGGAAGCAATGGCTTCCATAGCCGATGATATCGCTAGCCGAGGCGGGATAGTGGACGTTCTCATACATCATGTTGTGGGGAAGCTGAAACAAGGCGAATTGATAATGGCCGTGTTGGTCGCCGGGAGGTCTAGAAAGGACGTCTTCCCAGCACTGATCGAGGCTGTTGAGAGAACGAAGAGCACTGTTCCCATCTGGAAGAAAGAGTTTCTGACTTCCGGGGAATCGTATTGGATCAGTGAGAAGGACCGTACTGCTAGATCAGACAAAAGCTGAGTTCGCCTTTGGCGTGGAAGATGTGAGCATTACGTTGCTTACGAATCAAGGGACCGAACATGATAGCTTACTATCTTCTCCCACGCAGCAGAAGTAGGGCTGCCATAAGCGAAAGGGTCATTACAAGGGTTAGTGCGCCGAACTCCGGTATGATCACCTCGATTCTTGACCGGAGGACCTCCTCCTCAGTCAGTCCTACATATCTGCTCCGAATGTAACCCTCTTGATCAACCAAGATTAGTGTCGGAAGCTCCATGACTTGGTACCTATTTGCAACACCGGCACTGTCCATGGATGGCGGGATGACTATCCATGTCAATCCGTACTCCTGTACCAATTTTCTGACAGCGAGCTCTGTGTCAAGTACAGGATCTATGTCGATTGAAATTATTACAAGTGTGTTGTTCGGGTAAACGTTCGACAAGGTTTTGAGGTGTGGTATTTCTTCTCTGCAAGGCCGACACCAAGTGGCAAAGAAATCTATGAGAACAATTCTTCCTCTAAAGTCCGAAAGCGAGAAGCGCCTTCCGTTTATGTCAGTTAGCGTGAAGTCTGGTGCAGCGGATTGCCCGTAGGAAGGGCTGACTCCAAGAATGATAAGCATTGTCACCAGAAGTAGAAAACTCGTAAGCCGTGAGCGTGACATGAACTCCACTGAAAGGGCTCCCTCTCGTTCACTATTAAGCGTTTATGCAGGCTTTATCGAGTCTGTCAGGTTGAGCCATCCAGCTATACATCCTAACAACTCTTATTAGAGAAGTTGCACTCCGAAGACTTGGAGTCATAGGGCCAATGGTTGAGAAAGTTCTCGTCCCGGTTGACGGTTCGAAGGTAATGGATCGGAACGTCAAGTTCGCTTGCGATCTCCTCAAGACCTTGGGAGGAACCATGACCTTGGTTCATGTCGTGATCCTGCCGGCTTCCATGGAGCCTGGTGTGCCCATTGATCCTACACCACTAGAACAGGCAGGGGCGAGGATTCTGGAGGCTGCGCAAAAAACTGCGGAGGAGCAAGGTTGCAAGGCTGAAGGGATCCTTGAAACGGATTTTGGGAATGCGGGTCATAGAATAGTCAGAGTTGCCCAAGAGAAGGGGTTCACTCTGATAGTGATCGGTGCGAGAGGTAAGAGCAAGATCGCCAATCTTCTATTGGGAAGCGTTTGTGAAGTAGTGGCGCATAACGCGCCATGCCCAGTTTTGATTATTCGGCCGTAATGGTATATCAGTATAACATCGGAAGATGTTGAATGTTATAAGGAAAGCCTTATTGTTTCCTCAGTAAGAGTTACGGGTGTGGGTCAGCAAAATGTTTCACAATGCTCTGGTTCCTGTCGATGGCTCCCCGTTCATGCCTGGATTAGTGGCATATAGCATAGCTTTCGCGAAGAGGGTTGGATGTTCTCTTGGCTTCATGTATGTCTTGGATATGCCACTCACGGCGTCGGCTTCTGACATAGAGAAGCAGAAAGCAGCTAGCTTGAAGATCCCGGAGGAGTGCAAGGAGAAAGCTGCTGCTGAAGGACTGTCGGCCTCGTCGAGAATCGAAGTTGGGTCACCCGCTGAAACGATTATCAACGTGGCCGAACGCGAGAAGTATGACGTTATAATCATAGCCTCGCGAGGTCACAGTCGCTTAAGGAGGCTGATCGTCGGAAGTGTCGCAGATCAAGTGATGAAGCTGGCGCCTTGTCCCGTCCTAGTGTTTAGGTAAACCGCCTCACTCAGTGCTAATGCTTTCACTCCCAAGGTGAGAAGGATGGTCGAGAACCTTTCAAAACCACAGTTGGAAGCAATCCTAGAGTCGCTTCCAGTTGACATCACGTTTATTGATAGTGACGATACTGTGAGATACTACAATAGAGATAGCAAGAGGATCTTTGTCCGTACCCCAGCGGTTATCGGCAGAAAAGTGCAGAACTGTCATCCACCTAAGAGTCTGCCAGCCGTAAACCAGATTCTCAGTGAATTCAAGAGTGGAAAGAGAGATGTAGCAGAGTTCTGGATTCAAATGAAAGGCCGCATGATCTTCATTCGGTATTTTCCAGTCAGAGATCCTAGCGGCAAGTATCTGGGATGTCTAGAGGCTTCTGAAGACATCACCGAGATTAAGAAGTTAGAGGGCGAAAAGAGGTTACTCTAGCCAAAACGAGGACTGACTCTTAGTTCTTAGAACCTGACTGTTGTGCTCCTTGGGCTATCGTTTCTTCCGGCTCTTTGAACTGCATCTGGTATAGCCGCGCGTAAAGGCCCTTCCTTGCAATCAGTTGATCATGTGTACCTTCTTCAACTATTCTTCCCTCGTCTAGGACTATTATCCGGTCGGCGTTCCTCACGGTGGACAGCCGATGTGCGATTATGAGGGAAGTCCGGTTCTTCAGAAGCTTCTCCAAGGCACGTCTAATCAGCAGCTCGGTGTAGGGGTCGACACTTGATGTGGCTTCATCCATTATGAGGATTCGAGGATCAGCTAAGAGGGCTCTTGCGAATGAGATGAGTTGCCTCTGCCCGATCGATAGGTTTGTGGCGCCTTCTCGAATGATTGTGTCGTAGCCTTCAGGTAGCCTTTCAATGAAGTCGTGGGCCCCGACGGCTTTCGCTGCCTGAATGACTGCATTATCTGATGCCTCTGGCCGTGAATATCGTATGTTTTCCTTGACTGATCCTGCGAAGAGAAACGGCTCTTGGAGGACGAGTCCAATCTGTCTATGGAGCGATTGAAGTTTCACGTTTCGCAGGTTGTGTGCGTCAACTTTGATTGATCCTGCTGTGGGATCGTAGAATCGACAGACAAGATTTGCAAGAGTAGTCTTGCCGGCGCCTGTGGGGCCAACGATGGCTAAGGTTTCGTTGGAGGCGATTCTCAGGCTTATGTTGTTCAACACTGGGAATCTCGGATCGTAGCCGAAAGAAACGTCCTCGAAACTTATCTCTCCTCTGAGCGTTTGGAGCTCAATCGCGTCGCGCCTCTCGACTATGTTCATGGGGGCGTCAATTAGTTCGAACATTCTCTCGGCGCCAGCCATGGCGGACTGGAAGTTTGTGTAGAATACGCTCAATTGCAGGAGCGGCCGGAAGAACATTGTTAGGTAGGACATGAAAGCCACGATCGTGCCTATGGTGATCGTGCCTAATGCGGCTTGGAGTCCGCCATACCAGAGCACGGCACACGTTCCGACAGCAGAGATCAGTTCAACGCTTGCTGGGAATATTGCAAACAGTCTTGCCGCAGTTAGATTTGCTTGAAGGTTCTCAATGTTGACTTGGCCGAACGCCTGTTGTTGGTCTGATTCACGCGTGAAGGACTGTATGACTCGCATCCCCATAATGCTCTCGGCGAGCTTTGCTGTCACACCCGCCATCTTCTGCTTGGTCGCTAGGTATGCGCTCTTTGCTCTCCTCTGGAAGACGTAGATGAGCGCGAGAATCATGGGCACTATGATCATTGAGACAGCAGTCAGTTGGAGGCTCATCCAGACCATTATTATGAGGATTCCGATAATGGTGATGACATCACTTATTACTGTGAGGATTCCCGAGGTCAACAGTTCTTGAAGTGAATCCACATCATTTGTTACTCTCGACACGATGCTGCCAGTCACGTTCTCCGAGTAGAACTTCAACGAAAGCCTCTGAAGGTGAGAGAACATCTCCTCCCTGAATTTGTAGATTATTCTCTGTCCTATGGCTGACATTAGGTATAGCTGCCTGTGACTTGAGAAGAAGTTCACTAGGTTGATTGCCACATATGCGAGCACGATATTCGATAGACCAGCTAAGTCTTTTGCCGTGATATATCTGTCAATCGCCATTTTGAGAATGTAGGGGCCCGCTAGATTTGTTGCTGCTGTGATCAAAAGAAAAACAATGCTGGCGATGAGCTGAGTCCTATGCGGGAGGGTGTATGTGCTCAACCTCTTCAAAATGACTGAGTCCGGAACTTTTCTCTCTGCTTTTTCTCCTCCCAGTAGATCTGAAACGTGCATATGGGCCATGTTTCTATTCGCTCCCTCGCTGTACGGCTTTAGCCTCTAGGAGTTCTTCCTGTTCCTTGAACTGTGTGCGGTAGATCTTTGCGTAGATCCCGTCCTTGGCAAGCAGCTCTTCGTGATTTCCCTCTTCGGCGATTGTTCCGTTTTCAAAAACCACAATTCTCGTTGCGTTCTTTATTGTCGAAACTCTCTGCGTAATTATGAATGTGGTGCGGTTCTTCAGCAGGATTTGTAGTGCTTGTTGGATTTCGTGTTCTGTTTCAACGTCCACGCTGGAGGTTGAATCGTCGAAGATCAGTATCCGTGGGTTCAGAAGGAGAGCCCTTGCTATGGCGATTCTTTGGCGTTGACCTCCTGAGAGGGTGATTCCTCTTTCACCGACTTGAGTGTCATACTTGTCTGGAAATGACATTATGAAGTCGTGTGCGCCAGCGATCTTGGCTACGCGCTCGACCTCTTCGGTCGTTGCGTTAGGCCTACCGTAGGCTATGTTTTCTCTGATTGAGGCAGAGAATAGGAAGGTCTCTTGAAGAACTATTCCGATCTGCTGTCTCAGCGACGGGAGTTTCACATCTCTTATGTCGTGTCCATCTATCGTTATGCTTCCTTCAGTTACATCGTAGAATCTCGGAATCAGATGTATCAGCGAACTCTTGCCTGAGCCAGTTGCTCCGAGAAGTGCAACTGTCTCTCCAGCCTTCACAGCTAGGCTTATTGCGTCTAGGACCTTCTTACTAGGTGCATATTCAAAGGAGACGTCTTTGAACGTGATCTCCTTCTGCATTGGTAGAAGCTCAACTGCGTCAGGTTTCTCTTCAACTTCAGGCTTCGCATCCATTATCTCGAAGATTCTCTCTGCACCGGCAATTGCCTGTTGGTAGAACGTTATGAGGAATCCGATGAATCGAACGGGCATGACTAGCATCGCTAGATAGGTGGCTGAGGCAACAAGGGAGCCCACGGTCATATTGCCTTGAATGACCTCTGCTCCTCCATACCAATAGACCAGAACTGTTCCTAGGCCTAGGGTGAAGGCCATGAAAGGCATGAACACAGAGCGGTAGCGCCAGATCTCAAGATTCGTCTTCAAGTACTTGCTGTGAGGGAAGGCAAACTTCTTTGCTTCATGCTCTTCCTGCGCAAAGGCTCTGACGACCTTGGTTCCAACGATTGTTTGTTGAATGACAGAGGTCATGTCGCCAAAGATTTCTCTTGTCAATGCGAAGCGCGGTCTAACTCTCTTGGAGAAGTTATAGGCTGCCAAGAGGACGAGCGGTATCGTTGCAAGATAGAGCATTGTCAATCGTAGGTCGATCGTGGATATTACGAGGATAACGCTTCCCACCGTCAGGATGGACGCCACGAGGGTTTCAAGCCACCAGGCAAGTAGGGCCCTCACCTGCTCAACATCGCTGGTAACTCTTGACATCAGCTGCCCGGTCTGAGCTTGGTCGTAGAAGCTGAATGATTTCTCTTCCAGTGATGTGAACAACTTGTTTCTTAGGTCAAACACGACTTTTTGGCCGATATATTGCTGGCTGTATCTTTGTGTGAATGAGACGGTCGATCTGAGGGCAGCGACCAGAACTATGGAGAGTGAGAGCCAAGCAAGCTGGTCGTACATATTCTGGATTAGAACCTTGTCCACTACTTCTCTGACTATGAGTGGGACAATGACGTTCAGGTATGTGACTGCGACCACGCAGGACATGGCTAAGGTCACAGCGGGCCAATATCTGGTCATGTATTCCATGAGTCGGAGAAACGTGCCTGAGCTTCGCAGTTTCGGCGACGGAGGCGTTCCCTTCTGAATACGGGCCACAGTTTTTCCACAAGTGTCGCAGAACCTGTCCTGTGGCAGTAGTTGCCTACCACATTTGTCGCAGTACTTTGTCAAGTTTGCAGACCTCCATGGCCGATGCTTGCTTCATCTTTCGCTCGGTAACTTTTGTAGAGCCAACCTGTATCCCAAGTCTTCTTCTGACGGACTGATAGGAGAATACGGACTATGGGATAAGGGTTATTCAGTGCCGATTGGCAGAGGTTGGCGTGCCTGTTAAGGGCAAGGGCTATCATGCTCAGATCGGTATTCTAGAGGAAGGACGCGCGTCAGCAGTGTGGGTGAATGCTGATGGAGAAGGTTTACAGGGAGTTTCATTCTAGGGACGGGAGAAAGGTGGTTCTTCGGACCCCGAGAATGAGCGATCTCGATGATCTTCTGGAGTTTATCAATTCGCTTGTTGATGAGGGAGCTGAGATATTGCTTGAGAAACGGACGACCCGCGAGGCTGAGGCTGATTGGCTCGGGAGAATGCTAGCAGACATCGAGAAGAGATCAGTCGTATGTGTCACAGGGGAAGTTGACGGGAAGGTCGTTGCAAACTCCGAGGTTCGTAAAGGGACAGGAAAGAGGAGCCACCTTGGAGGGTTAGGAATCGCTATCAGGGATGGGTATCGTGATGCTGGGATTGGAACTGAGATGATGCGAGCCCTCGTTGAGGAGTCCAAGAAAGCCGGGCTGAGGATTCTGCGCTTGACCGTGTTTGATTCGAACCTACGGGCCAAGCATGTCTATGAGAAGGTTGGCTTCCGGGAGGTTGGGAAAGTGCCTAAGGCCATACGCCAAGGAGACGAGTACGTGGACGAAGTACACATGGCTTTGGAGCTCTGATTCTGCGTCAGTCTATGTGAGGAGTCTTCCGTCTTTGACGAGCGTTTTCCCATCTGCTGTCAGGCTTGCATGTCCAATAGTACCCTGCTGGAACAACGTAGACTTGTTTCTTCCTTTCAAGTCTTGATTATCTCCGACTCCGATTGATATGGCTCCGTGTGCAATGGCGTCCAAGCCGTACCTGAGTTTGACTTTCGGGTTGATACCGACTGTGAGACAGGCAATTCGATCCTTGTCCCCTTCTGCCTCCTCCCACGACCTTCGTAGCGCCATAGCGGCTGAGTCTCCTCTGAAATCGACGACTCTTCCGTGTTTGAAACGCCATTCAAGTTGTCGAACTGTTCTGCCGAACCATGCGATTGGGCAGTCGAAGATTACTCTGCCTTCAGCGCTTGTCTCGACTGGTGCGATCGCTACTCGACCGGTTGGGACTTCCGTGTAGATGAGCCCCCTTCTCAGATCGTTTCGGTCTATGATGCCGTCATGTATCAATGCGCTTCTCCCCCTCAGGCTGAGTTCAAGATTGGTTCCTCTTGGTCCAGTTACAATTACTTTCCTTGCTCCGTCTAAGGCGGAGGCGAGTTTCCTACCTGCCTTTGATACGATTCTGGAATCAACGAGCGAAGCTTGATCTACTGTTTCTCTCCATTTTTCGTAGTTGTAGCCATAGACCCTTGCTCGCGGTCTTGTCACGGCTCCGATTTGGACCCAAAGCCATCGTACCTTTCCTTTCTGTCGGGGATGGGAGTGCGCCTTGTGTTCTCCTTCGTTGTCAGCTACAAGTTTGCTTGGCGGGATCTCTTTAAGAAAGGACGGGTCGTACGATTGTCCCATCCAGATTTGAGCAGTTGATGTGTCTGTTAGCACTCTGCAGAAGTCAGATGGTTGCCTGAGGCTGTCTTCTGAGAGATATGTGAGGTACGCCTTGTGGTATCGGTCTGTGTATAGGTTGAGCAGAACGTCAGCGCCTCTTCTGAAGCATTCCTCAGCGGTTTCTTCGGCGAGTCTGAGCGTGTGAGGGCGGAAATAGATAGTCACATTGTCTTGTTTCCTGATGCCCAAGGATCTTACTATCGCTCTTGGGAGATTCAACTTGTATCCGAGCAGTAGCGTGCTCATGTCGAACTTATCTGTTCCGGGAGTAGGGAAAAGCCACTAGAAGCGGAAGTGTCAAAAAACATTCCCTGCCGAGAGTTCTCTACTGTGGTGGGTGGCTGTGGAGCGGAGTGCGAGAACGAGAGCCGAAACAGACTCTAACAAGCTCTTTCGAGTGGTCCTAGGAAATCAGGGGCTGAACGCCCAAGAACTAGCGAGTAAGTTGGGTTGGACCCGAGCTAAAGCCAATAGGATGCTCGGAACATTAGAAAGGAAGGGCTGGATAGTCAGAAGAGTGTTCGCTGCGGCTCAGCCAAGAATGGTCGTAGAGCCAGACGAGACGGTAAGGCGTTTGAATACTCAGTTTGTAAGGCTGGCCGCGTGGAAGGCGAAGCTGCAGAGCAAGGAGAAGGAACTTTTCGATAAATGTGTTTCAGCACAAATGGAGGGCGATTCCACGAAGGCAACTATGTATGCCAATCAATGCGCGGAGATAAGGAAGATCATCAGACTTGTGGCTAGGACTGAACTTACGTTGTCAAGGCTGAGTACTCCCAGAAATTAGCCTCCTGACCAAGGTGTTAACACCCCCCCCGGGTCTTGGCATGTGCCGCTGAGAGATTGCTAAGAATTGCGCCTGTAACGCGTCTGAGCAGGCTTGAGTTCTCTACGGCTTCTTATAGCCATGATTTGGCGTTCTCATATGATGCCATAAGATGTGCTTTGGCTTCGGATCTGACTGGCTCCATATGTGCCGGGAGGATGAAGTCCACTTCGAGCGTTGTGAGGCGTTCCAGGGATCCGATTAGCTTGTAGCTTTCTCCTCCGGGAAGGTCGGTCCGGCCGAATCCTCCTTCTGGGAATACTGTGTCGCCTGAGAAGAGAATCTTGTCCTTTGAGTCGTAGAGGCATATGGCTCCGGGCGAGTGGCCGGGGGTGTGAATCACCTTGAGTATTCGCCCACCGGCAGTGATGGAGGTTCCGTCGTAAAGCTTTGTGACGGCAAGGCCGAATGTTTCTGTGTTTCTGGCTTCTTCTTCATGCAAGAGGACTACTAGTGAAGATGTTCCGACCAGTTCCTCTAGGCCGCCTATGTGGTCTGGATGCGTGTGGGTTAGGATGACCTGTTTTACCCTCTTCGGATCTAGGTCTAAGGTCTTGAGTTTCGGGGTCAAGGCGTTTATCTGATCGCCTGCGCCAGTGTCGATGATGGTTATCTCTTCTACTCCTATCGTGTACACGTTTGAGCTTAGGCCGATGCCCTCTATGAAGCATATTCCGGAGAGGCGTGGGCCGTAGATCTCAAGCTTCACGATCATGGCGGGGCTCCTTGACTAGTGGTGGCTCTGCAATTCTTGAATCGTCCTAATAAGAGGCAGGCTAAAGCGGTCTATTCATCATGATCATATGGTCCGTGAAGCCTAGCTTCCTGTAGAGGCTTACTGCACGCGCGTTGTCGGCTAAGACGCTCACTCTCACCTCTTCCACGCCCGTAGATCTCAGGTGCTCAAGGCATCTCTCAAGCAACTTGCTGGCTAATCCTTGATGCCTATACTCTTCGTCGACATATAGGTCGGTGATCATTGCGCGAGAACGCCTCAACCTGAGCATGGATCTCGCCTGCTTCATGAACATGAGGAAGCCCACGATCCTTCCATTGATCTCAGAGACTAGGACCTGATTCTCATCTTCCTTACTGAGGCCCTCAAGGAATTCGCGGAACCGCTTCAGGTTCTCGTCGTCTATTATCAATGTGCCATCTGAGGTAAGCTTTCTCCAGAGTTCAACAACATCGTCGACTTCGAAAGACTTCATCGGTCGTACCGGGGAGTTCAAGGAATCTCAATATGGTAGCTGAGGAACGAGGTTAATATGCACGTATGAGCGGAAAGAGGGCTCTTGGGTCCCGCCTAGCCTTCATCGACACCGAATTGAGAATAGAGCTGCAATAATGCAACTAGTCAGCCGTGAAGTTCGGTGTAGAAGTTCGGCGACGGAGTAGCTTTAATTGTGAATTGGACTAGGATTGATGTGGCCGCGGGGGTACCCGAGACCCCGTCTACGCTCGGAAGGGCGGGAATCAGGTCTAAGGGGCAGGGCTGCACGCTCCGCAAACAGGCCGTGCAGTGCAAGGCTTAGAACCCTGTGGCACAGGCCTTCGTGGGTTCGAATCCCACCCCCCGCACCATCTCCTCCGGTCATTCTGAGCATGTTTTGCGGATCTTTCATCCTTTGGAGTCGGAATTATTGCGGATCTTCTTTCCGCCAGAATTCAATTCTCAGGAAGGTTTACATTCAACGAAACTGTCTGTACTCGCATGGGACGTGCTGCGGCCACTCTGAAAAGGATTCAGGCTTTATTGGTTGATGGAAAGCCGAGAAGTGCTAGAGACATCGGCAAAGAGTTAGGTCTGGGAATCGGAGCCACATCTCAGGCGTTGAGGAGAGCGTGGGAATCTGGTGTTGTTCTAAGAACGGTGAGTCCGATCTATGTGACTGAGAGGCGAAGACACGGAAGAGCTGGTACGTCAACAAATGTGCGGGCTTATCACCTATACTGCATATATGCGGGAGAGAAGGAAGCCATTGTCTCTGACCGAAAGTTCGTGAGATTCTCAAAGAAGTATCTTGACGTTCGAGGAGGCGGAGGCCACAGCAAATCTGAGGCTATTCGTAACTTCCTTGCTTCTAACAGTCACAAGGCGTTCTACTCAACAGAGATCGCACGGGAACTCGGTGCTGCGGGCGTCAAAGTGAGGGACGTGATGGTATGTGTGCGTAGACTTGAGGCAAAGAGATTGGTCTACGTGCGAGGATACAGGACTGACCAGCGACAGACCCCCTTCAAGGAAGGATACTTGGTCGCATGGATAGATCCAGAGAAGCCGAGAGAGGAGGCAATTGAAGAGGCGGTTAGGAGAACAGAGGTGGCACTCGCAGGGAGGGCAGCGACGAGTCCTATTATTCAGCGGGTTCACCGAATACGGGATATCGTGCTTATGGCAACGAAAACTCGTGAGCTTGTATCGCAATCTTTCATCGTTCGGGAGTTGGGCTGTTCAGAGTATGAAGCTGAGGGCGCCTTGCAACGGGCTCTGCAACTGTATCCTGACCTGAAAGACGTGAAGTTGTTCAACGCCTACAAATACTACTATCACAACTCGATCACGAACGAGGATCTGCAAGCAGCTGTCTCAATGAAGGAGAATTACATTCGCATCGAGAAGGGACGTGACAATCGAATCGGTCACAACTGGGAGGCCGCAGTCGAATGGTTCGTAGACAAATTCACCACAGGAGCAGCTTTTCGTGAGCAACCACATCGCAACAAAGCGATGGACCCACGAAGAATAACGCTCCATCTCGTCAAGAGTATAGGTGGTCGCCTAAGCAACGCAGAAGTAGATCGTGTCTGGACTGTTACACCAGGCCTGTTTTCTCCACCAACGACCTACGTTTTGTCATGCAAATGGGGTCTAATACGAAAGCGGGACGTCGATGACTTCTTCAATGTTCTTCGTTGGAGCAAAGATTTCGGCGTCGATACACCTGAAGGACGTCAACTGAAACAAAGTGTAACAGGCGTCTTCGCTGGCACTGCTTTCAAACCTGATGAGAAGGTAATGGTGAGCAGCCAATCAATAAGCCTCGCATCGTATGCTAATCGCATGAACGTGAACCTCCTGAAGGCGGCAGATTTCAATGAGAAGATGCGTGAACATGGATGCAGGTCGAGTCTGACAGTTCAGAGCATTTGCAGAGCCGCAAAAGATGAGAGTGAAGTTCGAGAGGTCTTTGAGTCAATTTGGCGTAAGCCAGCTGATGCGGAGAAACTTTTGCAGGATGTTGTGAAAAACAACAAGAAGCTCTTCGATTTTGAGACGATGTTAGAAAAGGCAGGCGAAAAGGCAACGAAGTCGATTGGGTCAGCCAGAAGTTCAAACGGGCACACAACAGAGCAACAAGCCAGGCAAAGTGATATTGAGGTAGACAAGAGAGAATCGTTATGGCAAAGAGGCCGTGTGTGATGAACCCGTCATCTGACGTTCGATACCTTCTCTCGAAAATCCGAAAACATCCAATCGATAAGACAGTCCCCCGGGATCGTCTAAATCTTGTGAATCGAGGCAGAACGAGCCTTTTCCCATGGCGGGGCCAGTTCTCGCCTGAATTAGTTGAGCTTCTGCTTACTCGTTATGCAAGCCCTGATTCCGTGGTCCTAGATCCTTTTGTTGGGAGCGGAACAACGCTCTTCGAAGCTGCACGTCAGTCTCTGGCCTGTATAGGTTCAGAAATCAACCCGGCGGCCGTCGAAATGGCTCGCACTATTCTCTTTACGAATATGAATCGGGGCAGCCGCAATGAATATGTTCACAAAGCGGAAATCATCATTCGCAAATACTTGCGGCAATCGCAAGGTGCTACACTCTTCTCATTTGAAGAAGGGCCGCCGAGAACTGGCATCTCCATACAAGATGTATTCCGCAGCATGTTGGCTGAGGCCTCGAAAGAAGATCTGATCCACAGTATAGTGGTGAACTCCCTTCTGAGGTATGTAGCTATGGCCAAAAGAGAGAGAGCGCGCCCAGATGGGCTACTCCGTGCGTTTAGGATTCACAAGGAAATCATTGAGAACTTGCCATGTAGCAAGAAGCCATGCAAGATCTTCCAATGCGATGCTCGTGCTTTGCCCATTGATGATGAAACTGTAGACCTGATAGTGACATCTCCACCGTATATCAACGTGTTCAACTACCATCAACAGTACCGTAAGGTTATGGAGCTGGCGGGTTGGGATCTCCTGAAGGTCGCAAAGTCGGAAATAGGCTCGAACAGAAAGAACAGAGGAAACCGTTTCCTTACAGTAGTTCAGTACTCAATAGATATGCTTCAAGCACTAAATGAGATGAGAAGAGCCCTGAGAAGGTCTGGGAGAATAGTGATAGTCATCGGTAGAGAGTCCACAATCCGTGGTGTACGTTTCGAAAACTACCGGATTCTTTGTGCACTGGCGATGGGAGGTGCGGGCTTGAAAATGATGTCAAGACAAGAGAGAAAGTTCGTCACTAGATTCGGCGAGACAATCTATGAAGATCTACTGCATTTCACACCATCCGATGAGCAACCAATCCAGTCTGATGACTTTGCGAGAAGTATAGGTGTATATTTCCTTAAGAAAGCTAAGCGTCCGTACACGAAAGATGTGCGTCAAGACATCTTGTCAGCCACAAGAGATGCTAATAGCACTCGTGCGTCTCCTATCCTTAGTGAATTAGATAGAATAATGAGGAGCGGGTCCATGTGAGAAAATCTGAGCAACTTGATGTATTTGGAGAACCGACAAAACGGCATGTGTATGTAACTCCGCACCTCGACAAGCTGAATGCTGCTCTGACAAACCCCAAATGCAGAAATGATGTGCCTCTGATTACAGAAGCTTTGAGAACCTATGATGACTGGATCAGCAAGATGAATAGGCTTGCTTCCAAAGGCGAGGACCGCATCAAGGATATGGTGAATCTGCTGAACTGGTACAAGAATGAACTAGAAGTTGAACTGATAATGAAGCGAGGATCCAGCTTCTTAAGAAGACAGAAAGGACAGCTCAAACTGGACAACACTGTCCTTGAAGAATTCCTTGTTCGATTGGTCAGCCCGGATGTTCTGAGGAATCTTGACAACTTGGAGAAGCTGCTCGTGGGCCCTCAAAATGCGTTTATGTCTCTTGCGTTTCTTCCTCGCACATTTCGGGAGTTGACTGCCAAGCCAAATGTTGTGCTAAAAACAAAAGACCAAGATTTTGTGATCGGAAGTAGAGTATTCTATAAATTTGCGTCTGGTGAGGACTTTCAG
>Ga0315310_10000759_pt1 | contig 20647 bp, 24 predicted proteins | sample TDP5_MG_FD_203630 | JGI IMG/M metagenome (GOLD analysis project Ga0315310, IMG submission 203630) | Freshwater sediment microbial communities from Lake Towuti, South Sulawesi, Indonesia - TDP5 | ecosystem: Environmental > Aquatic > Freshwater > Lake > Sediment | place: Indonesia: South Sulawesi... | reverse complement strand
CCTCCTCTATGGCCTGCTAGAGAGATGCCGGCGGTCTATAAAAGGATATTTGAAACATGTGCCAAAGCTGGCTTTGATCAAATAATCGACACTGATGGTGAGATGGAATTCTTCTGCCCGCTGTTTCCAGGAGATCGAGTACATGTCGTGACAAAGGTTGGTGAGGTGACACCAGAAAAGAAGACGAGTCTCGGAAACGGCCACTTCATTACCCTTGAGTCGACCTACACCAACCAGAGAGGGGAGTTGGTCTGTGTTCAACGCGTAATCATCTTGATGTATAAAGCCAGGGAGAAAGGATGAGGTATAAAATCCTATACTGGGAGGATATTAAGGAGGGGGAAAAGCTACCCACTCTGACCAAGGAAATCACTACCACGACGGTTATTGCCACGGCTATTGCGTCAAGGGACTTCTACCCGGTGCACCACGACTTTCGCTTTGCACAAAAAGCAGGCGCCAGGGATATCTTTATAAACATTCTGACCTCTGGCGGGTTTGTGGGTAGGTATTTGACGGAGTGGTCTGGACCTGAGGGGGAACTAAAATGGATGAAATTTCACCTTGGAGTTCCTTGCTATGCTGGTGATATTTTGACCATGACTGGCAAGGTTGTTAAAAAGTACGTAGCTGGTGACCAGTATCTAGTAGATATAGAGTATAACTTCATTGTACCAGGTGGGAGTCATTGCAATGGGATGGCAACCATGATTCTATCTGCCAGAGGCTCCTAATTATCCTGGTAGTCGAGCGGGCTATGGACTATCCTATATAAGAAGGATAACGGCAGCTTTGAGAGCAAATTCTGCTCCACCATAGCCTTGTTCACCATAGGCTTCTTTTAGGGTTAGCGTTATGTATTCTTTCTTTCATATTTGAGTTAAGAAAATGTGAGACCGAAAGCCTGTGAGATGGTTCTCTTAAGAGTGGGTGAAAGAGGTTCTACATTAACTGATTCGCCCTCAGCAACTTTGATTTTGAGATAATTCTGTAATTAAACTCTTAGTATGGATATCCATCCCCAAGTTACTGGCTTTATCCTTTACTGTGTACAGCGCCGCGGAAAGGAATGGCCAAGTCTTTATGACGAGATGTGCCGAGTAGCAGGGCGAGGTCTTTATCAAGGTTTACATCATAAAGATTTGAGAAAGCTAGGGCTCTCCTTCAGCCTAAATCATATAGAAGAGACTGTTCAAATAATAGAGGCGGTGACAAATTCAAAAATTGAAAATAACTCTTCAGATTTCCCCCTGTAAAAGCTTCAAGTAGGCACTCCCACCCTGAGGGCATTTGGCAACCCAAATTGTCATTGTGAGCCTTTCGCTTTCTGTCACCCTGAGCTGAAGCCATGAGCGAAGGGGCAGTGAAGAATCTGACAACGTTCAGGACAGGCTCCGCCAGGCAATCTCATTATTGCTTACAGAGATTGCTTCCTCCGATAAATCGAGGTTGCCATGACATTAAACATCTTCCTTCTCTCCAAATTGCCTTAGCAAATAGTTCATGCTAAAATATCTCCGATTCTTATAGTTAACCCAAATTAGTGTATGAAATATTTGGCCCCTTCTCCTAAATAAATGTCATAGAGACTCCGATAAATCGGAGTTCCTGAGTCTAGCAGATAGACCTTCAGGTTTGTCCCTATGAGTTAGTGGCCAATTTGGCATGAAGTAAAGCTGTGAAAACACAAAGATGTAAAGGCAGCCGAGACCTTCTCCCTGAGGATATGGCCAGGTTTCGCTATATTGAGGGTGTCTTTAGGTCCTGCTGCCTCGAATGGGGCTACCAGGAGATAAGAACGCCTACGTTAGAATACCTCCATCTATTTACCTCTACAGGTACTCTCACTCCTAGCATGCTGAATAAGGTATACTCTTTCCTCGATTGGGATGGCTGGAGCGGGGAGAGGGTAGTGCTCAGGCCTGAGGGCACTATCCCTGCTGCCAGACTTTATATCGAAAATCTGCTATCAGTTCACCCAGCCAAGCTTTTCTATGTAGAAAACGTCTTTAGCTTTGAAGAGACAGGAAAAGAATCGCGAGAGCGCTGGCAGTGTGGGGCTGAAATAATAGGAAGTGCTAAGCCGTCAGCAGATGTAGAGTTAATGTTGCTTGCCTTGGAGACTCTGTCAAAGTTAGGCATTAGAGGGGTAGAATTGCATCTCTCTCATGCTGGGTTGATAAGGGCTTTGCTCCGTGAATTAGGATTGACGCTAGTAGAGCAGAGCCAAATCTTTGACCGAATCCTGGACGGAGATATAGAGGTAGTGAAAACGATGATGAGTGCGAAGCCTCAGATTCGAGATTCCTTGCCATTGCTTTTCGAGCTCAAGGGGAAGTCGCCTGGTTTCCTACAGAACCTAAAGGCTTCTCTAGTGCAAGTATTCCCTAACCTTGAGGCAAGTATGGAGGACTTTGTGACTATTGCTCAGCTCCTGAGTGAGCTAGGGTGTGAATACCAAATTGATATTGCCTCAGGCAAGGGGTTTGAGTACTATACTGGGGTCATTTTCCGACTCTATCTCGGGAGGCACGAGGTGGGAGGAGGGGGGAGGTACAACGATTTGATCCCGCTCTTAGGTGGAGGCGATGTCTCTGCCTCCGGCTTCGCTCTTCATGTTGATCGGTTTATGGACTTTGTTGAGGATTGGCAGGATACTACCCCAAGGGTTTTGGTTCGAGGCGAGGTTAATACGGTCAAAGGAGAAAAGGTTTGCTTCGAGATCGCCAGCTTGCTCCGCAAAGCTGGGTATGTGGCTGAGCTTGACCAGGGTTACGAGGGGGGAAGCGAGCATCAATGGGTCCTCTCGATTCAGGGTACGGAGGAGAAGCCTGCCTTTCTTTTGACTGATCAAGCCAGCGGCAAGATTATGGAAGCAAATTCACCAACTGATATCCTAGGCATACTACAGGCCAGCAAATGCAACTAAAGCTAGCCCTTCCTAAGGGACGTCTCCTTCCCTGGACTAATATCTTCCTCCAAAAGTCTGGGCTGGAGCTTAGTGGCTACAATGAGCACTCTCGCTTCTATCGACCTCAATGTAGCAACTTCCCTGACCTCTTCTCAAAAATATTCCATGAGAGAGATATACCTATTCAGGTGGCGGTGGGGAACTACGATTTGGGAATCTGTGGACTGGATTGGGTTGAAGAGCTTCTGGCTAAATATCCTAGCAGTGCCTTGGTCAAAGTGCGAGACCTAGGGTATGGCGAGAGCGATTTATGTGTAGCTGCAAGTAGATCAGTCAAGGTAGCGTCAATAGAGGAATTGAAGAGCAAAGTGGAAACAATACGCATAGCCACCGAATACCCTAACCTTGCCGAATCTTTCGCCTTGAGGCTAAGGTTGAAAAGATTCAATATTTTCCCTCTCTGGGGAGCTGCTGAGGTCTATCCCCCAGAAAGCGCTGAGCTCGCTTTGCTCTCTCAGACTCCGGATAGCCCTTTTGATCAGGAGCTAATCCCTTTGACTTCGATTCTTTACTCAAGTGCCTTTTTGGTTGCGCACCAGCCCAGTTGGGAATCCAAGGATATTAGCCCTTTGCTTCATCGTCTTTGTGCTGTAGGCAATATAGAGGAGATAGAGAGAGGGGTAAGGAGCCAATGGAGTGGCCTGAAGGAGCCTTCTGCTGGTTCCCAGCCCCAAGATTCTGCGATCTGGCTCGCCTTGCCTGATGGGCACCAACAAAAACCTACCTTAGAATTTCTAGGCAAAGCGGGTATCAGGGTTGAGGGTCAATTTGCAGAGTCCCGCCGCCCCATTATCAGCCTGGAGGGGGTCAAGGTGAAAGTTATTCGCCCACAAGATATGCCCCTTCAGGTTGCTAATGGGAATTTCGACCTGGCTATTACCGGTAAAGACTGGCTTTATGACCACCTTTATCGATTTCCCTCCAGCCCAGTGAAGGAAATCCTGGATTTAGGATTTGGTAGGGTAAGGGTAGTGGCCGTGGTGAGCAATAAGCTGCCGGTGGATAGCCCCCAAGATTTGAGGGAACTGCTGGGAAGGAGTAGTCTTACTACCTTGAGAGTAGCCTCAGAGTACACTAACGTCGCTGATAAATATGCCCGAGACAACCACCTCAGCCCTTATCGGCTGATCCCTACCTGGGGGGCAAGTGAAGCCTTTTTGCCTGAGGATGCTGATTTGCTTATCGAGAATGTACAGACAGGGCGAACCCTAGCCCAGCACAACCTCAAAATTATCGACACACTCTTTGAATCCTCGGCTTGCCTTGTTGGCAGCGCATATACCGCTGATAGCTCTAGGAAGAAGAGGATGGATTATGTCATCCAGACTCTATACCGAACAGCAAAGGAAAATTAAATTAAAGGAGGAGTCATGGCATTCCAGACTATCGTCTTGGAAAAGAAAGACCGAATTGCCACTATTACCCTAAACCGTCCTGAGGCCTACAATGCTTTAAGTGAAGAAATGGCAAATGAGCTTGTTGAGGCTGTAGGGGAAGTATCTCAGGACGAAGAGATAAGGGTATTGGTCATCAAGGGAGCTGGTCGTGCCTTCTGTGTTGGGGGAGATTTCAACTACGAAAAGGTGAGAACTGGAGAGATCGCCATTGAGGACCTAAAGGTGTGGCCAGAGGCTGAAAGAGTGGTGAAGAAGGGGAAGATTCCACCAAAGCCGCAGAGATATGTCATCCTGGGACTACAGAACCTGGATAAGCCGACTATTGCGGTAGTGAATGGGGTGGCTGCTGGCTTTGGCTTAGACCTGGCTTTGACTTGTGATATGCGGATAGGTTCACCAAGGGCAAGGTTCATGATAGGCTATACTACGGCCGGGCTTCCTCCAGATAGCGGTGGAGCTTGGCTGATGCCCAGGGTTATGGGCTTGGGCAAAGCTCTGGAGTATATCTTCACCGGTGATCCTTGTGATGCTGAGGAAGCCTATAGAATAGGTCTGTTGAATAGACTGGTGCCTGCTGAGCAACTGGAGGAGGAGACAGCAAAACTAGCCCAAAAGATAGCCCGAGGCTCCCCGATTGCTTACAGATTGTCTAAACTAATGGTATACAAGGGGCTGGGGATGGACTTGGAAACGGCTCTGGCCTTTGCCATGGCCTGTGTCACCATAGCTACCTCTTCGCAAGATTTCAAAGAGGCAATCAAAGCTTTTGCTGAAAAGAGGTTACCTGAGTTCAAAGACAGGTAAAGCAAATTGCCTTGTTTTCGCTTCTCGCAATGACACTAAAAGACATCGGGATAAAGGCTAAAAGTTGAAGGAAAAAATTAGGCTTTTTGCAGTTGCCTGGAGCATTGGGCTTTTCGGTGGTTTACTCCTTTGGCTTCTCCGCGTAACTAGAAGGGTCAAGGTTGAGGGCTATCAGCAGAGAAAGTTGGACCCTAAGGACAAAGGATTGATCTTGATTCATAACCATCCTTCACTATGGGAGCCAGCTTTGTTACCCTTCCTATTCTTCCCTTGGTATCTTTTTTCATTAAGATTTGTCCCCTTTTCTATCCCTGACAAGAAAAACTACCATGATAAATGGTGGTTTTCCCTTTTTAGAGTGGTTTGCATTCCCATGGAGAGGGGAAACCCGAAGGGAGAAGTAAGAGCTCTAAGGCGGATGCGGGAGAAATTGTTTGAAGGCAAAATCCTGATTTTAGCCCCAGAAGGGGGAAGAACGTTCAAGGGTGAGGAGTTTAAGATAATCAGAGGGGGGAAAGTAGACGTGGTGAAAAGCTTATCAGAGGTTGATTTAAGGGATAATAATAAAGTACTAAGAAGATTTAAGCCAGGGATCGGCTGGTTAGCGTTCAATACCAAAGCTAAGATTCTGCCAGTCTGGACGGAGGGAGGGGAAAGGGTTGTTCCTAATAGTTTTTCCTTCAAGTTTCCTTGCCCTCGCTTTTGGAGGCAAACCCAGCTAAAGATTGGAGAGCCGTTAGACTTAGGAGAACTCCCCAAGAAGGAAATAACTGAGTTTTTGGAAGATTCAATCCTAAAGTTGGGGGCCGAAGGCTAAGTTTAGTGTGTTTAAATTGGGGATCAGGCAATGCAGATTAAAAAAGCTAAGGAAACAGGATTTTGCTTTGGAGTGAAGAGGGCTCTAAAAATTTTAGAGAAGGCCCTTCGAGAATACGGAGAGATAGAAACCTTAGGTCGTATGGTGCATAATCAGCAAATGGTGGATAACCTCTGCAGACTCGGCGTTAGAGTGGTGGAAAACCTGGATCATGTGCGAGGTAACGTGGTGGTTATCCCTTCCCACGGTGTGCCTCCTCAAGTAGTAGAAGAGCTTAAAGCAAGAATGCTGGGGATAATTGATACTACTTGCCCTATTGTTCGAAGGGCGCAGCTAACTGTAAAGGAGCTATCGGAAAAAGGTTTCGGGGTAATCATATTTGGTGATCCAGACCACCCTGAGGTGAAGGGAATGCTTGGCTGGGCTGGGGAGAGGGGGATAGCTACCCTGAACGCTGAGATGATTTCGAAGTTTGACAGGTTGCCTCGATATCTAGGCCTTCTTTCTCAAACCACCCGAAATCCGGACCAATTTGCAGATTTCGCGAATACCTTTGTTAGTCTGTTCCTCCCCCGGATTGGGGAATTGCGCATTGTCAATACTCTGTGTGATGTCTGCAAAAGGCGCCAGGCAACCGCACTGGAGTTAGCTAGGAAGGTAAACCTAATGATAGTGGTGGGGGGGTGGAACAGTGCCAATACGCGTTGCCTAGCTGAGGTATGCTCTTCTACCGGAGTAGAAACGCATCATGTTGAAATGGCGGCAGAAATTGAAGATAGTTGGCTGAAGGGAAGAGGCTTGGTTGGGGTAACCACTGGCACCTCTACACCAGACCAGGTCATACAAGAGGTTATGCTAAAATTAGAGAAAATAAAAAGGAGTTTGGATGCAGCGTGAGAAATTTGGCATTTACCTGAACCTTAAGGAATTGAAAGTGGTGCGCATCAATTCCCCTTACTGGATACCCTCAGGGAAGGAGTGGGTATTTATCACTCCTGAGGTTAATGCCACCTTATCAAATATCAGGGAATTAGTTCAGCAGAGGAAGTTGGTTGGTTTACCTGATAAAGTGGTTTGGGGTGGCATAACCGAGTTTAAGGAATAAGCGAGTATGCAGGTTAACGTTGCTCAGTTACTGAAACAAGCTGCTGGGGCAAGTCGCAGCTATAAAATCGATGATACCCTCAGTTTCGAGGAGTTGGCAGAGTATCATGTTCAAGGGGATGTGGAGCTGATACGCACTGAGAGAGGCATCCTAGTTAGGGGTGTCTTCTCCGGCAAGAGCCATCTGATGTGTAGCCGTTGCCTAACCTTCTTTGACTATCCATTAACCTTTAAGATAGAAGAGGAATTTTTCCCTTCTATTGATGTGATTAGCGGTATCCCCCTGTCCCTAGCTGATGATTCAACCGCCTTTACTATAGATGAGCATCATGTATTGGACTTGAGTGAGGCAATGCGTCAATATGGCTTGCTGGCTATACCAATGAAGCCCTTGTGTCGTCCTGATTGTGCCGGGCTCTGTCCCCAATGTGGAGCCAATCTTAACCAAGGTGCTTGTCAATGCACACCCATATCCCCAAAATCGTCCCAGAGTGACCTGGAAAATCTGAATTTAATAGAAAGGTGAGGTGAAAAAATGCCGCCATTACCAAAGAGGAAATACGCCAAGGCACGCCGAGGTAAGAGGAGAAGCCATCTATCTTTAACTTCACCGGCTACTGAACTTTGTCCTCAGTGTCACAAGCTGAAGCTGTGCCACTGCGTTTGTCCGAACTGTGGAAGCTATGGGGGTGAAGAGGTTATTGAGATCAAGAGTAAAAAGAAGTAAGGGGACTTTTGCTAAGGACGCCTGTCTGTGAGCTTTTAGGTATCGAGTATCCTATTATTTAGGGCGGAATGGTCTTCTTGACAACGGCTGAGCTTGTGGCTGCAAGAAAGAGGCATTGCTTCAAAAGAGGGGTAACCCCCTCGAAGAGATTTACTCAGGCCTGGTTGAAGGTATGTGAACACTGGCTTAATGATGGCAGGACAGGGTGTTGGTTTGATAAAAGAGATAAAAACGGCTAAAGAGATAATTGACCAAATAATGGCTGAAGCAGAGGCGACAATTGGTAATTTTAGCCAATATGAAATCGATGGAGGCTTGCGGTGACGGAAGGGAAAGTTGCTTGTGTCTTCCCAGGTCAAGGCGCACAGTGGGTAGGCATGGGGCGTGACCTTTACTCCAGCTCACCTCGGGCTAGAGAGGTCTTTGAGGAAGCCGATTCGACCTTGGGCTTTCCCCTCTCTCGACTTTGCTTCGAAGGACCTGAGGAAACCCTGCGCCAGACTGTCAACGCTCAGCCGGCAATACTGGCAGTCAGCATAGCTTACCTTAGGGCTAGTCCAGAGCTTCAGGATAGAGCGCCAACTTTTGTGGCCGGGCACAGTTTAGGTGAATATACGGCTCTAGTAGCTGCCCGTGTGCTAGATTTCGCTGATGCGCTCTACCTTGCCAGGGAGAGAGGACGCTTAATGCAAGAGGCAGGGGAGAAGGCCGCAGGGGGAATGGTGGCTATTATTGGACTGGATGAAGCTTCGGTAAACGATGTCTGCCAACGCACTAAAACTCAAATTGCCAATATCAATTGTCCGGGGCAGCTAGTAATCAGCGGACCTGCTCAAGTTTTGACTCAGGCTATGGAGCTAGCTAAGGCAAAAGGTGCCCAGAGAACCATCCCTCTTCAAGTCAGTGGGGCTTTTCATTCTCCTTTAATGCAGCCAGCGGCTGAGGGGATGTCTCAGGCTGTCTCAAGAGCTACTTTCCGTGACCCTGTTGTTCCTATTGTAGCTAATACTACTGCTCAGCCGATAACTAGTGCTGAAGCAGTAAAGGCTGAATTGCTAAATCAATTGTGCCATTGTGTTCGGTGGCAGAGGTCTATAGAATATATGATTGAAGAAGGGGTCTCTACCTTTATTGAGATAGGACCGGGGCAGGTGCTAACCGGACTGATCAGGCGGATTGATAAAGAAGTCCAAGTTCTAAATATAGAGCGGCAAGGAAAGCGATGAAAATTGATTCCTATCGACGTGGTCAAGTTACCATTAGCGGAAGGAGATATACCTCTGATGTAATTATCTTTCCTCACCATGTCAAAGATGGCTGGTGGAGGAAAAGGGGACATCTGGTTTGTACCGAGGACATTGAAGAGGTTATCCAAGAGAAGCCCGAGGTATTAGTGGTGGGGACAGGGGATGAAGAGGGGATGGAGGTATTGTCTGAGACCCAACGCTATCTTACAGAGCATGGAGTAGAGCTTATTGCCCAAGCCACTGGTGAAGCATGCCAGACCTATAATCAACTCTGCTCCTCTCGCAAGGTAATTGCTGCCCTCCATCTTACCTGCTAAGGCGAGATGTAGATGGTGGAAATCCAATCCATAAAGTCTAAAACTATGGCCAGATGCAAGCACTGTGGGAGTGAATCCTCCCTTATTTCCCGAGCCTTGGGATTGTGTGCGGATTGCCTTCGTCAGGATTTTGACCAGGTCCTGCCACTAATTGAAGAGGCTCACGCTGAATCACGGAGACCCTTTGCCCTTCCCAGTCGACCACCTCAAGACAAGGAGGGAGTAGCCTGTCAATTGTGTGTCAATGAATGCCATGTTCCTCAAGGCGGGGCGAGCTACTGCGGGTTGCGCACTAATAAGGAAGGTAAGCTGCAGGGTGTCAGTGCAGATAGAGCCAATGTCAGTTGGTATTATGACCCCTTGCCTACCAACTGCGTAGCTGATTGGGTTTGCCCTGGCGGTACAGGAGTGGGGTACCCAGATTTTGCCTATCGCCCAGAGGCTGAGCACGGGTATAAGAACCTGGCTGTCTTTTATCAGGCTTGCTCCTTCGATTGTTTGTTCTGCCAGAACTGGCATTATCGCTATGCAGCTAGAAGGGAAGGGCAGATCAGTGCTTCAACTCTGGCTCATGAAGTTGATGAATATACCTCTTGCATTTGCTACTTTGGAGGAGACCCTACGCCTCAATTACCTCACGCCCTTCGTGCCTCCCGCTTAGCTTTAGAGCAAAATAAGAGGAGGATTCTCCGCCTTTGCTGGGAGACCAATGGCTCAATGCATCCAGCCCTACTGAGGCAAATGGCTGACCTTTCCTTGAACTCCGGCGGTTGCATTAAGTTTGACCTCAAAGCCTGGAGCGAGAAATTGCATATTGCCCTCTGCGGCGTCAGCAATAAAAGGACCTTAGAAAACTTCCAGCTACTTGCTGGGTATATCTCGAAGAGACACTCTCCTCCCTTCTTGGTAGCCAGTACCTTACTTGTCCCAGGCTATGTAGATGCGGAGGAGGTGTCAAAGATTGCCTCCTTTGTTGCTTCTCTCAGTCCAGACATCCCTTACTCCCTCCTTGCCTTCCATCCTCAATTTATGATGGATGACCTGCCAACGACCTCCAGGCAACACGCTCAGAGATGCCTGGAAGCAGCAAAAAGGCAAGGGTTAAAGAGGGTGAAGGTAGGGAATCTTCACTTGCTAAGGAATGACTGCTATACTTAGTGCCAAATATTTCTCCTATTTGGCAACAATGTGGTAGAAAAGGCATGACGAAAACATCGCTAGGCGCCCGACGGAAGGGGAGAACAATCGCTTTACAGGCATTGTTTGAGGTTGATTGCACGGGGCATGATTCGACAGAATCCTTAGATCGGTTAGTTGAAGGCTCTTCATTACCTGAAGAAACGGCTACCTTTGCCCGGGAGTTAGTTTTGAAAGTGCTAGAAAACAGGGGGATTATCGATGAGTTGATTCGAAGATTTGCTCCAGCTTGGCCCTTACAGCAAATAGCTGTGGTGGATAGGAATATCCTAAGGATGGGAGTTTATGAGATTTTATTTAAGGTGGTTCCAGCAAAGGTAGCTATCAATGAAGCTGTCGAGCTAGCTAAGACTTTCGGGAGTGATAGTTCCTCTAAGTTTGTCAATGGCGTTTTAGGCTCGGTTTATGCCGAGCTAACTAGTCAAAAAGAGAGAAAGGAGGTAATGTAATTGGCCAAAGTTTTCGAACGGGTAAAAGCGATTATTGTAGAACAGCTAGGAGTCAAAGAGGAGGAGGTGACACCTACTGCCTCCTTTGTGGAGGACTTCAATGCTGACTCCCTTGATTTAGTGGAGTTAATAATGGCGCTGGAGGAGGAATTCAGCAACCCGGTGAGGAAGGTAGAGATACCTGATGAGGATGCCAAAAAGATAGTAACGGTACAAGATGCTGTTGACTATATTGTGAACCTAGGAATAGAGGACGAGTAAGGAATCTTGAACCATTAAGTGAAACACAGAGACACATCGCTTAAGCTTTCCCTCTTCCCCCAAACAGCAGGGGTGAACAAGAAGAACCACCTCATGGTTGGTGGCTGTGACACTGTAGAGTTAGCCGCTACTTTCGCTACTCCCCTTTATATTTTTGATGAGATTACTTTGCGAAGTAAGTGCCTCGAATACCGCCAGGAATTTAGCCAACGCTATCCCGATACCCTGGTTATCTACGCCTGCAAAGCCTTCATTAACCCTGCTTTAGCCAGGCTTTTCCAAGAAGAGGGTTTGGGGCTCGATGTAGTCTCCGCCGGGGAGATCAACATTGCCAAGTCTGTCAACTTCCCTTTAGAGAGGGGCTACTTCCACGGCAACAATAAGACTGAAGAAGAACTCAAATTAGCTTTGGAGTGGGAGATGGGACGCATAGTGGTAGATAACTTCCATGAACTTCGCCTGCTGAGTAGATTGGCTGAAGAAAGAGGCAAGGCTCAGGATATCCTGCTTCGCCTTTCCCCCGGGGTCGATCCCCACACTCATAAATACATTACCACAGGTGTTCTCGATAGTAAGTTTGGGTTCCCCATAGCTACCGGGCAAGCTGAAGAAGCAGTCACTGAAGCAATAGCTGCCTCCAGTCTCAATCTGGTGGGGCTGCACTTTCACCTGGGCTCTTCCATTTTTGAGGTGAAACCCTATGTGGAAGCTATTGAGATTCTGCTTCGCTTTGCTGCTGAAATGAAGAGGAGACATGGCTTTGAGCTGAAGGAGTTCAGTCCAGGCGGGGGGTTTGCTATTCAATACCTGCTGGATTTTCCAGCTCCCTCTACCGGCGATTATGCTGAAGCTATAACCTCAGCACTTCTCGACCAGAGCCGCAAGCTGAAATTAAGCCCACCACGACTTATAGTAGAGCCAGGAAGAGGGATCGTAGGGCAAGCCGGGATAGCCCTTTACAGGGTAGGAGGCGCAAAGGAAATCCCGGCAATACGTAAATATATTTTCATTGATGGTGGGATGGGAGACAACATTCGTCCTGCTCTTTATGGCGCTAAGTACGAAGCCTTATTGGCTAATAAAGCTGGGAAGGCGGAAATAGAGCAAGTAACTGTGGCCGGCAAGTTTTGCGAGTCAGGAGATATCCTGATTAAAGACGCTTACCTTCCCAGGGTAGAGGAGGGCGATATCCTGGCTGTACCAGCTTGTGGCGCTTATTGCTTTCCCATGGCGAGCAATTACAATGCTTCCCTTAAACCGGCGATTATTTTGGTTAAGGAGGGGCAGGTACACCTCATTCGCCGACGGGAAACCTGCGAAGACCTCATTAGATGCGACCTGTTTTGAAAGCAGCCTAAAATAGATTGAACTCATGTGGCAAGTAGTGGGGCAACCTAAAGCTATTACACTATTGGAGCGCAGTATCCAGATGGGGCAGCTTTCCCATGCTTACCTTTTTGTAGGACCACCTCACGTAGGTAAACTTACCCTGGCCCTTAACCTGGCTCAGGCGGTAAACTGTGGAGCAGCCACTCCCCCCTGTGGTGAATGCGCCTCCTGTCGCCGAATTGCTGCCCACAAGCACGCTGATGTTCAGATTATAGGCTTGATTTCCGAAGAGAAAAGGGAAATAGGCATTGAGCAGATCAGGGAAATGCAAGCTGCTGCTAGCTTGCCCCCCTATGAGGGTAAGCATAAGGTATTTATCTTTGATAAAGCTGAGCTTCTCTCTCATGAAGCTGCCAACTGCCTGCTTAAAACCCTGGAGGAGCCCTTGCCCCAGGTGCTCCTCATTCTGCTTACTGCCAGGGAGAGTGCTCTTCTACCGACCATTGTTTCCCGCTGTCAAAGGGTAGAGCTGCGACCTCTCCCTATCAGCCTGGTGAAAGAAACATTAACTGAGCATTACCATGTAGCTGAACAAAGGGTAGAGCTTCTTGCCCGGCTATCTGGCGGATGCCTCGGCTGGGCACTTCTGGCTATGCAGGATGAAGAGCTACTGGAGGGAAGAAGTCGGAGGCTGGCTACCCTGGTCGATCTCAGCCACGCCAGCCTTAAACAGCGCTTCGCTTATGCCGCTGAACTGGCAACCCAATTTAGCAAAAGTCGAGAAGAGGTGGAAGAGGTGCTTGCCTTGTGGCTTCAATGGTGGCATGACTTGCTCCTTATTAAAGGTGGGAATGGCAAATCCATCACCAACCTTGACCAGCAATCGATGCTCTTTCAACAAGCAAGAGACTTTAGCACTAGGCAGGTCATGGATTTTATCTATCACCTTCAAGTAACCCATGAGCAGCTGGAGCAGAATGCCAATCCCCGCTTAGCTTTGGAAGTGCTTATGCTAGGTATGCCACAGAAGTAATGCTTTTGCTATCGAGCCTGGAAAGGCTCTCCCACAGAGAATGTGGGAGTGATAGAAAGGAGTGAGGTAGACATTTGAAGCCAAGAAAGGGTCCGGAAAGGCTTATTAGAGCACACCTTCTGAACATGAAGCCCTATGGCTACATTGCCCCTCTAGAGGTTTTGAGTGAGCATACTGAGGTCCCTGTTGAAGAGATCATAAAACTTGATGGAAATGAGAACCCCTATGGCTGCTCCCCTAAAGTAAAGAGAGCTCTCTCCTCCTACCCTTATTACCACATCTACCCCGACTCTGAGCAGCGGGAGCTAAGGAAAGCCCTGGAGGGGTATGTGGGGGTGCCTGCTGGCCGCCTCTTGGTAGGCAGTGGTAGTGATGAACTTATTGATTTGATTCTGCGCCTCTTTATCGAGCCTGGGGATAGGGTGATTAACTGTGTGCCTACCTTTGGCATGTATCCCTTCAGCACTGAGACCTGCGGTGGTAAGGTAGTCGAGGTGCCCCGAGATAAAAACTTTGCTGTAGATGTTTCCCAGGTGAAGAAAGCTATAGATAAAGGCGCCAAGCTTATATTCCTTGCCTCTCCCAATAATCCTACTGGGAATACCACTCCTCAGCCAGATGTTCTGGAGCTGCTGGAAACAGGGATAGTGGTAGTGGTGGACGAAGCTTACTATGAATTTAGTGGGGAAACCATGGTTCCCCTGGTTGCTGACTATGAGAATTTAATTGTTTTGCGCAGCTTCAGCAAGTGGGCCGGGATAGCTGGCTTGCGAGTGGGTTATGGTGTGTTCCCGGAGAAGATCGCCCAGCACTTGATGAGAATCAAGCCACCTTATAATGTAAATATAGCCGCCCAGATTGCCGCCATAGAGTCACTTAAAGACCTGAAACATCTGAAGAAAACTATCAAGGCTATTGTTGCTGAGCGAAAGCGCTTGTTTACTAAATTAGCCGAGCTTGAGTTCTTTAAGCCTTTCCCTTCAAAAGCCAATTTCATCCTCTGCTCTGTTCTTAATAAACAGGCAAAAAGGATTTACCAGGAACTGGGGCAAAGGGGCATCTTCATCCGCTATTTCGACACACCCCTGCTCAAGGACTACCTTCGCATCAGCGTGGGAAAGCCTGAGCATACTGATGCCTTAGTTGAAGCCCTTAAGGAAATTTGCTAAAATGCTTCTGCTGCTAAGTATCTAAAAAGAAAGGGGGTAAGAATGATAAAGCGGCTTTATGGGATAAATATAGCGGTAAAGGACATTGACGCAGCAGTGAAGAAGTATTCTGACATACTGGGTGTCAAGCCCAAATGGACCAAGCCTGAAGATTTCGCTTTCCCCGGGCTGAAGGGTGCCAGTCTCGATGTAGCTGGCGTTAGCATCAATCTGATCGCCTCAGATAACCCGGAGACCTCCATTTATAAGTTCGTTGAGAGCAGAGGAGAGGGAGTGTTCCTAATTTCCCTCCAGTGTACTGACCTTGTTAAGGACATGAAAGACCTTACAGCTAAGGGCGTGAGGTTAGTCAGCCCTGACAAGCCAATGACCTATTCTGGGGGAATAGTCAACTTCGGGCACCCCAAATCGCTGCATGGCGTGCAAATGGAATTTATTCAGCCGAAGGAATAGGGCTGAAAAGATAGGTTCCTAGCGGTCAATCCTCGCCTACTACCTAAGACCCTATCTAGTTATTAAAGTCTTAGGAGAGAGTCAGTACTTCCTTTGTAGAGCTAAGAGCTTAAAGAAAAAGGGGATGATAAAGCGATTGATTGACGTAGGTATAGCGGTGAAGGACCTTGATGCCGCAGTTAGAAAGTATTCCGAGGTTTTAGGTGTGAAGCCCATAATCCTTCCTCCTGAACATTTTGCTTACCCCGGGCTCAAAGGTGCCCGGTTCCACCTGAATGAGGCAAATATCAGTTTGGTGGCCTCGGAAAAAACTGACAGTCCCGTGGCCAGGTTCCTGGAAACCAGAGGAGAAGGTGTAAATCATATTTCCCTGGAGGTTACTGATATAGAACACGACATGAGAGATTTAGCCGGGAAGGGAGTGAAATTTGCCAGCGATAGGCCGCTAGCCTTTTCAGACGGTAAAGTCGTTTTTGCCCATCCTAAATCGTTGCATGGTGTGCAGATTGCCTTTGTTCAGGCGAAACCAGGCATAGACTTACTAAAAGGCGAGGGATTTTAAAGAAATCGTGGAAAAACTTTTAGCGGATACCGTGAAGGTGAAAAGATAAACATGGCAAAGAGAATAGCCACTATCAAGCGTGAGACCCAGGAGACTAATGTTAACCTGGAGTTCGCCATTGATGGGAAGGGTGACTTTGAGATAACCACTGGAATGAGGATGTTTGACCACCTTTTAGCCCAATTGGCACAACATGGAGCCTTTGACCTTAAGGTTTCGGCTACCGGTGCCGACCCGCATCATTTAGTGGAGGACGTTGCGCTTTGCCTCGGTCGAGTCTTTAACCAGGCATTGGGTGACAAACAGGGCATTGTGAGGATGGCTCATGCCATGGTGCCCATGGACGATGCCTTAGCCTTGGTGGCGGTGGACATCGGGGGGAGGGGATATGCCGTGGTAGAGGTGCCCTTTGATGAGAAAAATATAGCTGACTTACCGGCTAATTTGGTCTGCCATTTTCTGGAGACCTTTGCCTCTGAGTCCCGCATCAATCTACATGCTACACTGTTCAGAGGCAGCAATGACCATCACAAGGTAGAGGCACTTTTTAAGGCGCTGGCTCGGGCGCTGGATGGCGCCACTCAATTTGATGAGCGAATCAAAGGTAGGACGCCCAGCACTAAAGGGATAATCGAGGGCTAGGAGCTGCCGGGTTCTAAATCGAAGCGGAAGTTTTCAATCACTGGGTTAGCTAAAAGCTGGCGACACATCTCCTGTAATTGCCTCTTAGCTTTATTTAAGTCTTTTTCCTCTATCCTTATTTCCATATACTTCCCCGCTCGCACATTCCTCACATTCTGGAACCCAAGGTCATGTAGCGCTCCTTTAATAGTAAGACCCTGGGGGTCATTAACGGTAGGCTTAAGTGTAATATAAACCCTGGCTAGATACATTTATAGCCCCCTCTACTATTTATGTAAAGTTTTTCCGGTTAATCTTCGATATGCCTCTCGATACCTCTCCGAGGTCTTCCGGATAAGGTCAGCCGGGAGCATTGGTGCTGGCGGTTCCTTATTCCAGCCCGAGGCTAACAGCCAATCTCGAACCATTTGTTTATCAAAGCTGGGCTGAGGTTGGTCAAGTTTATAGCTATCGGCATCCCAAAATCGGCTGGAGTCTGGAGTGAGAAGCTCATCAATTAAGATAACCTGGTTATCAATAACCCCAAACTCTAGCTTGGTATCAGCAATGATAATGCCCCTGGTTCGAGCATATTCTTCGCTAAAGCGATAGATAGCCAGGCTCTTATCTTTCAACTCCTCAGCCAAGGCCTCTCCTACTAGCTGAGCTAAATCACCCGTTGAGAGGGGCTGGTCATGCCCGCTTTCTTCCTTAGTGGTAGGGGTGAATATTGGCGGCGATATTTGCTGGCATTCTTTCAGCCCTGGAGGCGATGGAAGGCCATGGATGGTGCCCTTTTGAGTATACTCTGCCCAGGCTGAACCAGAGAGATAGCCGCGCACTACGCATTCCACAGGAATACGCTTTGCCCTTCTGACAATCATGGAACGACCAGCCAGAAAGGAAGGGTAGGAATAGCCAGCAGGACGATAAGTCTCGAGCTGACCAATATCCTTGATTACCTCTATCAGATGATTGGGCATAAGGTGGGCAGTCTTCTCAAACCAGAAAGCGGAAATCTGGTTAAGCACTGCCCCCTTATCAGGGATGCCACAAGGCAAAACTACATCAAAGGCGGAGATACGGTCAGTGGCTACTATAAGGAGATTATCACCTAGCTCGTAGTTATCCCGCACCTTCCCTCGATGCAACAGAGAATGAGGCAGGTTGGTTTCCAGTAGAACAGACATGCGGACTCTTAACACCTAGCTGCAAGTTTAACACAGCGCAGTATCTATGGCAAACAAAAGAATTGGGGGTGTTTGATAATCTACCTGTCATTGCGAGCGAAGCGAAGCAATCTCACTATTGCCTTCTGAGATTGCTTCTCCCGATGAATCGGGGTCGCAATGACAATTAGACACCCTAAGAACTGCGGGAGCGTTGAAAAACATAGGCCCCCGCTAAGCGATTGCAACAGGTTTAGGACACATGATAAACTCGAAGCTGGGAGGGAATAATTATGAAGGCACTGGTAGTAGGCGGGGCAGGCGCTACAGGCCCATTCATAATAGACAGGCTTTTGAAGAGAGGCTATGAGGTAACCATGCTTCATCGCGGGGTGCATGAGACTGAATTGCCCTCCGAGGTGAAGCACCTTCATGCTGATCCTCACTGGAGGGAAAGCCTGAAGGAGGCTCTGGAGGGGAGGAGTTTTGATCTGGTGGTGGCGATTTACGGAAGGCTGAGGCTTGTAGCTGAGGCTATCAAGGGTCGGACTCCCCGTTTGATCTCAGTGGGAGGAGCACTGGCAGTATATAAAGGATGGCTGAGAGTTACCGAGTCTGTTCCCTGGCAACGGATGGAAGACTCACCGGTACCTGTCAAAGAGGATGACCCTTTAGCCGCAGCCTCTGGGGTGGACCACTTCTCTGAGCGAGTAAGAGAAGCAGAGCGAGTGGTAATGCAAGCTCATCAGGAGGGTCATTATAATGTCACCCATTTCCGCTATCCTGTAGTTTACGGCCCCCGTCATCTTGCTTCTCCAGAGTGGAGCATTATCCGGCGTATACGGGAGGGAAGAAGGCAACTCATTGTCCCTGGCGGGGGCACTACCTTGCTTTCCAGAGGATATGGGGAGAACATAGCCCAAGGTATAATGCTGGCTGTTGATAATCCGGCAGCATCTGCCGGGCAGGTATACAATATAAGTGACGAGAGAATACTTACCAACCATGAATGGATAAGGCTTATTGAACGAGTGATGGATCATCAGTTCGAATTCATAGAAATACCTTTCAACATGCTCCACCCTGACTATAGCGATGCCCAACCCCCTGCTCTTCTGTTTCAATATCATCGAGTAATGGACATCACCAAGATAAAAACGCAGCTCGGATACCGGGACGTAGTGCCCGTGGAGAAAGCGATAGAGCTAACGGTAAGGTGGTATTTGGAAAATCCGCCCCCACCTGGTGGAGAAGTAGAGAAGAACGTAGGCGACCCCTTTGACTATGCCGCAGAGGACAGACTTATTCAGGTATATCGCAAGGCTGGGGAACAGCTCCGGCAACAACTCTGGCAAGTACCACGCCCTGAGGTCATGTGGAGACATCCCTACCCCCATCCCAAGAAACCCGGTGACCTGAGATAGAGTTGCCTGCAGAGGAGTATTGTGAATCACACCATTCCATCGAGCTGAGAGAGGCGCGAGATTTGCCATGAAGCTGAGCCTGGATAAGGCGGTTCTTACTCCTCGAAAGCTTTTATCCCCAAAGTCAAAAGGCTGGAAAGCTCGTTTATCACTTTTCCCCTCACGAATGAGGCAAGTCTGAGGGCTTGCAAAGGGTGGAGCGCTATACAAGGAGCATGAAGTTTGATGATAGCCTTAGGCTTTATAGGGCGATAGTATGGGAGAGTCAGTAAGATGCCACGAGGTCTTACAATAAGCCTGCAAGAAACAAAACAATGACCACCACAGCGATGACCGTAGCGATTATACCACCTGCACACCCAGCGCAGCTCTCCAGAGCCTTGTTAATTTCAAACAATAGGTCATAAATAGCCGCACGTAGCTGCTTCAACCATTTCTTCAACCGTTTCATAGTGTCAACTAGCCAGCTGCATCGTACCATCAAATCGAGTCTCGATGCAAGTAACGTGTTGGTGTAGAGCACTACACCAGAAGCATAAAGTCTGCGGAGAGCTTTAGGCTCTATCGGGCGGTAGTTTAGGCCTGGTTTTGGGAGGGGATTTCGATTCTCTGTGCAGTATCTGTCTACAGTCTATAGGGAAGCGGTTGCAGGTCTCGGATTAGCCCCAATGCCTTGCCCTCCAACTTATTCAAACACTCTTCCAAGTTGTCAAGTTCTTTTTTGGAGAGGAAAGATGTAATCTTGGGAACAATTCTTGCATCCCATTGCTGATGGAAGGCTTGCTCACCTTTTTTCGTTAATGTGACTCTCACTAGATTCTTCTTTTCCAAGTCCTTTGACTTCTTCACCAAGCCTTTATCCTCCATCCGGTTCAGTAGCCCGGACATGGTGTGGGGTTCCCTGTACAGCCAGCGCGAGAGCTTCGCCGGTATTACCGTCTCATCAGCGGTTATCAAAGCGTGCAGGACAGCGGCCTCAATCGGTGAAAGGTCAAACCGCTCTAGTTCAATCTCTCTGGCTCTTTCCAAAGCTCTAAGGGTACGGGACAACAGCAACCACGCCTTCTCATTTTCGTCGAGCTTAACAACGTTTTTCAATCCCATTCCTCCTTCTAATGTAACTTTCTTACATTATTCTACACCCAGCGGAGCAACTATGCAAATCCGGCCTCTCAATTCATCTCAAACCTTCTAACTCTAGTGTGCAACTAGGATTCCTTCTATATTATATCATGTGCCGCGGCAAATGGGAAAGCATAGCAATAGTTGAGCAACACACCAAGAGCATGAAGTTTGAGGATAACCTTGGGTATAGGGCAAAACACCCCTAGGGCGAGGGATTTTTGTCGCTTTAACGACTAATATCCAAGAGAGGAGCTAAAAATGCCAATACACGACAAGCTGGTTAAGGAATCAATCCGCAAGACGCTCTCAAATATGAAATGTGAGTCCTGTGGTCAGCACTACCAACCAGATAACATTTGTTTCAGGGGGCATCGAGAAAACTATTGGTTCATCTCCGTCTATTGTCTTGGTTGTCAAACACTCATCCCAGGAATTGTTCGCGTTGGAATGGATGATATATCTGAGGCTGTT
>Ga0315310_10000757_pt1 | contig 20661 bp, 24 predicted proteins | sample TDP5_MG_FD_203630 | JGI IMG/M metagenome (GOLD analysis project Ga0315310, IMG submission 203630) | Freshwater sediment microbial communities from Lake Towuti, South Sulawesi, Indonesia - TDP5 | ecosystem: Environmental > Aquatic > Freshwater > Lake > Sediment | place: Indonesia: South Sulawesi... | reverse complement strand
ACGATGTCGCCAGGCAGGTAGTCCTTACCTTCGTAACCGAACACTGAAACCTTGCGCACTCTAAACTTTGGCATTGCAGAGTCACCTAAGTGATGCCAGTTATCTCACAGATTGAAGTTGGTCTTTTGATTCTTGGAACGACAGCTTCATAGACTTTAAACTGATGATTCATGTCGACTCTCTGCATGTAGAAGGTTTTCAGATCCTGTGCCACGGGTAAATCTGCGTTTTCAGCTCCGCTTTTCATCAAAACGGCGCTGTCTGTGCCTCCGGCGGATGACTTGATTATTGGTGTCACGTAAATGTTGCCTTGAATTATCTCTTGGATTTTTTCAAGCTGGCTGATTCCCGTGTTGGCGATTAAAGCCAGCGAGTCCATGTAGGCGCTCGGTTGCAGAATGAGGTCGTAGGGTGATGGATAATTCTTGTCCAGCAGTTTCTTGGCAGCGTTGCGGACGGTTGTTAAAGCGTTTGGCGAGGTTGCCCATGCTCCAGCGCTTGCCTGCGTCAATCTTCCAGTGACGGTTGTGAGTCCCTGAATGCCCAGCCTTGGCTTGCCAGTGATTTCGCCGTTGAGTATAAGCTCGTCTTCAAGCTGAGCAACTACCAGTGCTGCTGACTCTGCGTTGGCTGTGTCGAGTGGTGTTCCGCTTCGTCTGGAAGCTTCCAGGTCTCTCCAGTGAATCCTAAAGTCCTTGTGCAGTATGGGGACAATCAATGATTTCCTCGTGTAAACTATGATGTCTTCGGCTGGTGTTTCGCCGTACATGCTGATTATGGCTTCGCTCATCTCTGTGAGTTCGTCCCATGTGACGGTCATGACGCCTACGCCTGCAAGTTGTTTGACAGGCAAGACACGTCTGCCGACGAGCACGGGTTGAACAGCTCTGACTACAGCCTCGTCGAGCTGTTTCCATTGTTCCTCTGTGAGCGGTGCCTGTGCAGTTCCAACAAGCTGTAAGGGTTCCATTTTTAGATCACCAACTTTGACATAATCCACTTTGTTTCGCCAACGCCTGTGGTCACGCTTTCCTCGGCGTAGGCGATGAGTTTCTCAATGTCTGCGGCTGCTGGAGTTGTGGGGAATCCTTGCACTTGACCGCTGGCTGCAGCTTGAAGTCGGCGTCCTTTGGCAATAGTTTGGGAGGCAGCAAGTAGAAGTAAGACAACAATAGGACCTTTCAGAACTTTCACTGGAGCCTTGTCTGCGAAGGCGTCTGTCATTTTATATCGTGGGTCAATGTCGACCACGCCTAAAACGTTTAGAGCGCCAGCACCAGCCAAGCCGACTTGGTAGTCATTTGTGCCTTTTATCACAAGTAGCCCTGGCTTAACGCTTGTTCCCTCAGCGACGCATTCGTCAACTATGGGTTGTCCAGCGACTAAGATTTTGTTGGATGGTTTACCGTATGGCATGGTTTATGCACGCTCCTTGTGGTAGAGGCAGCCAACAGTCAGCTTGTTCTCGTCTTCGCTTGTGGATGACATTGCTCCGGCGCTGCGAATGTTCTTCACCGTGCCCTTTGCACTGTCAACCGCCTTCAGAATAAGTTTCAATTGAGGAAGATCCATTTTGTCAAGCTCGTCTTTGCTCCACTCTGCCTTCTCCATGATGGCTTTGATTGTGGCTTCTTTCTCGCGGTCCACGTAAACCTTCAATGTTTTGCTTGCTTCGTCAAGGGTTTGGCGTAGCTTCTGGTTTTCACTGTCGAGTTCAACAATGCGCTTCTCTAAGTCTGCGATTTTAGCCTTGAAAGCCTCAACATTCTCGTCTTCTTTATGTTGAGACATGCTTTTCACTCGGAAAAATAAGCCAGCAACCCGCAATATTATTTCAGCGAATTTCGGTTACCATTTCACTTCACCGAAATGGAGAACTTACAGTGGTTTCTATGGACGGTTTCTGTCTATTTTAGGGTTGTCCAAAATGGGTTGTCCATTTCGGGTCGATAATTTCAAAAACCGCTATCTTCTTGAACCTTCGTTATACTTGTGGCTGTCTACTATTTCAAAGAATCTAATTGAATTATCTGGTTTTGTGTCACAGCTTTCGCAATTATTGTATCGTTGATGTCTTTCTCTCCGACACTGCTCGCATATGGCAAAGAATATTCTATCGTCTCCCACCCTTTCCTTTCTTTTTCCTCTCCAATGCCCAGATCCAAAGTCTATATTACGGTATGGAGCACCTAATATTTCGAGAACCTTTTCATTGATGCGTTTGATTCTTATTTTATCACGTAGTTTTTTGAGTTGTCTCTCGAATTTTTCTGTAAAGTCTTTATTATAAGTTAGAGAAGACTTGCTCATAAGTTCGCCATCTTCCCTCCCTTGCATCTCTCATTGCTTCAGAAAGGTCTTTAACAGCTTCTGGGTCAAAATTCATGAGCAAGTCTTCAGCTTCATCATCAGTTACTTTAAACTCTGTCACCACAACATGAGGCTTCATTGGGTACAACATAGGAGTCCGTGGCGGCAGGTCAGCAATGGTCCGAGCACCACCTCTCCCCCATGGCATAGCGTAGATAATATTCAGAAGTCGTTCAAGAGACATTGTGGCAAAACGGTCATTTACCGTATTGATTTTCTGGAAGAACGTTTGGTTTCTTTCTATCACATCTTGAAAGTCTTCGAGTATGAGTTCAGCCTCATGCGTCGGCTTCAATCCAAAGTCGTTCAAAAATCTGGTTTGAAGGAGCTTTTCCAGCGTGCCCCTGAGTTCTTGACTGAAAGGACCATGTGTAAGTTTGATAAAGTAGAAATTGAATCCTTTTTCCCGTTCGTCGATCATTGTTTTCTCTGATAAGAAGACGAGTTTTTGTAGCTTTGTCTCAGATAGAAAACGTAAGTTCCTACGTGAGAAGACATCATTTACGAGATAAATAGTCAGAAGATGGTCTGCCGCTTTGTCTTTAAGCGTTCTAACCATAAGCTTCCCAATTGATAGTTCGTCATTCATTCAGATATGGTTTTTCCCTTTTGCCATTGCAACAGACCTACCTCTCTGCAAAAAGTGCGCGCAAAAATGGTAAATGTCAAATCTTCGCTTGAGAAAAAGCTACCCGACACTCGACTCGTATATGGTTTTCCATGAAGCGGTTTTAAGGCATTTTTAGCTGAGTAATTAAAGCCTTTACTCTCGCGATCAGATTGTCTGCAGCCTCATAGCCTTCTCTTCGTTTTGCAATTCCATCTAAAAACTCGCCATGAAGTGGGCTGACTGTGTTTTCATGTTGTGCCATTATATCGCCTTCTTGTTTTGTTGCTGCCTCAAATGTTCCATCATGGTCTTGGCAATGCTTACGTGCCTCAGCCTCACTCCAAGTCTCCACCGGATAGCGGTAGGCCTGCTCAACCGAACCCGCATCTTTTTCGCCTTTGGGCTTGCCATAAATAACACGGTAAGTTTTTCCGTCGTGTTCGCGTTCCCCGCTACCGACAATGTTAAGCGTGTCTGGGTCCCGCAGGCGGCAAGCATGTTCGTTGGGGTAGGGGTCGGCTCCTTTCAGCCTGTCTACGCCTATTCCGCATGCTGGATAGCTGCATCTTCCAGTCCAGTCTCCAACCGCCACATGGTCGATTAAGATGTCACGTTTAACATAGTCGTACTGTTTTCCGTTCCATTCACCAGACTCTGGTATGCATTCCCAGAAGAAGCCTATGCTAACGCTCTTAGCCATACCACTCTTTATATCAGCCAGATATTTTGGGCTGCAACGGTTTTTGAAGAACACCAAGTCAGCTTTTATGCGGTCCTTCTCAAACTTGGCGTTGCGCACAGTACCTCTAATCAGTTTTGGGCTGGACAAGATTATTTCTGGTGGGTGGTCCTCCACGATCCAAGCGTTTTCAGCCGTGAACGCTGCTTTCTCAACCTCCTCAGCAGGCTCATATACAACCATGCCATCGTAATCGAAAATGCCTTCACGAGTAATCACAGCAGGCACGGTTAAAGTCTCATCGTTTTCGCTAATGACGAGCTTATCAACTTCAGCACTGTGCAAACCGTATTTTCTCAAGCTTAATAGCCTCTACAGAAACAAAAGTCAACGCTACATATTATTTCAGCGAACCGAAATGAAAAACCGAAATGGTCTTGGCTTTCTACAGCATTTTATATACTTCGTTTTCTGGGTCGGTTTCATCCAGATTTAACGCCAGTTTTCCATCAACAAAGATTATGTCAACGGCTTTTACTAATCCTACCTCTACTCTTGTTGGTTTATCTAAAGTTATGTTGGGGTTGCTGTAGGTTTGGTATCCGTTTGCTTTCACCACCAACTTAAAGGGTGAATAGGTGTTGTCTGGTGAGGTTTTTAGCCCCTCAGAATTGACGTATCTCCAGTCTGAATGAACCACCTTTTGGGTGGTAATGTGTCCGTTAGCGTCGGTTGCCAATGAGAATATCTGGTTTCCATCTTTGTCATACAGGATGACAGTGGCGTTTTGAATTGGAGTTTTCGTTTTTCCGTCCTTAACCGTCACGTCAAAGGAATATCGTCTGTTGATGGTTGAGGTCTGGGCTGGGCTTGCCTCCATATTCCAAGCATCGCTGTCTCCGTCATCTAAATTGATGGTTCTGTTGCCTGCCTGCAAGACACATATAGTCTGATTTGGATTTTGGCGAATCAAATCCCTAACATAGAAATTCTGTATGTTCATAGTCCCCGTGGTTTGGAAAAGAGCCAGTGTAAAGCAGCCGATTGCCGCAATATCTTGAAAAGTTCCAGACACCTGCTGATAAAGAGGATAACCACTATAACAGCTTAAACGATAGACGTCTCCATTTGTCACAAGCAGATAGGTTTCTCTCAACACGCAATTCCAAACCCTCTGAACCGTTCCTTTCAGTTGCAGAGTTGATACTCCAGAGCTGTAAAAATGGGTATTATACAACCTCACATCAGAATTGACATCGCCATAGATAGGATACGCTGCATCATTTACGATTGTTACCCCACCTTCAGTAACCTTGTAGGTTTCATCTGGGCAGGCCCCAAACTGCAAGGAACTGTAAGGCTTAACCCAAATTTGATAGGAATTGCTTCCCAAGGAATCTGCAGTGAAATGATATAACATTGCTCCTGGAGTTGGATATTGGTCTCCATCCACCCAACTGGAAGCGTTCCCTTCTGTTCCGTCTCCCAAAACGAATTGGCAAAGAAAATAGTATTGATTGGCGCTCCCTTTTCCTATCAATCCTTGTCTCGGAAAACTGAGTTGGTAGTCAAACCTGCCAGTTACTTTGATTCCGTCAGGAGCATCTATGGCTTTGTAATAGTGAGAGGTTATTCTCTTATACATCGTGCAAACTCTACTTTGGTAAGTTTCATCGCCAAAATAGAATCTGCCAGTGGTGGTGTCGCTTCCCGAATCGTATGAGTGATAGAGATATAATTCAAAGTTCCAGTAATCCGCACTCAGGGATGTCAAACCCAATTGTTCAGAGGTGAATTCTCCAACCTGGGCAAACCCTGCTCCAATGTCACAATAAACTCTTATCACCAGAGAATCGGTTGCCGCTAAGGTTACACCTGGAAACTTCCATTCTACTTTCTGTATTCCTTCCGTATCTGTTATCCCTATCTGGGCTTCTGGGCTTCCTCCAGTGATTTCTGTCTCGTTTCCCAAACTGTCTCTTTTCCAAATCCGAATTCCAAACGTCGCACCGTTATTTCCTATTCCAGTTCGTTGCTCCTGCCCATAAGCGCTTGAAGCGGTATTTGATGTTCCCCAAGAATAACAGGTCAATCCATTGACAGTTACGATATCTGACCTGAAGTATCTCCAAAAGCCCAGAGGTGGAGCGTCTACATTGAATGTCTCGGTAAGAGGATTTCCATCTCTATCTGTCCCCTTGATGTTTATTGTTCCTGGCAAAGTAAAGGCGCTGAAGATTATTGAAAACTTCATATCGTTCCAGTCAAGCGGTTGAAAGGCGCTTCTCGGAGTGGCTGCAGCTCCGGTAAACCAATATTTGTGGCTTATGCTTAGCCAGCATTGCCCAGCTTTCGGTGCCGTGGTTACTGTGGCAAGCGTTGAGGTGAATCTTACTCTTATCCAGTAGGCGGTAATCTGGTTTCCAGCTGGTCCGACTGCCCTTTTAGCCCAGTTGCTTGCAAAGGCGGCTAAGTCAAAAGTTATGGTTTGTATTCCAGCATTCTTGAATCTGTTTGAAGTATCAGTCGTATAAGGATTGCAACTTGCCCAGCCAGTAGCGGTGGAATACTCAAAAACCATGTTGCTTGGACTCCAGTTCCCAACACCCGCTCTCGTAATGTTAATTGTTATTCTATCAAACTTCGAATCCTTATTGCCCCAGTAATAGGCATCGTTTTGAGGGCTCGTTGCATTCTTCAGGGGCAAGTTCATATCGTCGGCGGTATCTTCATTAGCCGCAGCAGTCTCATCCAGCCAAGTAACAGGGTTGTTCTCATAGGAGAAGCACTTTAATTCCGAAGAAGGCAATAATAATGGATTGAAGGTATCCCAGCCGTATAGGTCAGCCGCCTTTATTGCTTCTTGCAGAAGAATCAAAACATTTTTAGCTGCATCATAGGTTATCGTCAAGTTTTAACTCCTCTCAATGCTCGTGATTTTTTTGTTTGTATCCCTGTTGATGGTTAGCGTGAACTTGAGCGAATCTGCAACATAATATTGAACGCTTGTCAAGTAGTGTTCTGCGTCTCGATTAATGATTGCATTGTATTTGAGTGTGGCTCCGGCATAGTATTGGACGCTTGCTATGTAGCCGTCAGCATCTCGTGTTGGAGCCACTCTTGTTATGTCCGCATTAATCTCGTCGATTTCTCCTGGAGCATGGGTGTTGCCATGTGGACCACCGCCGACATACGCTCTCTTAACCTTTTTAGCAACCTCAGCAATCAAATCCTTCGCGTGTTTCTGGTCAACTGTGTCAGCGTCTAAACCTTCTGTTTCAATCTGCTCCGGCTGAATTTTACCCATAATTTCGGTTGCTGGGTGACTGTGTGGTTTAGGGTCATGGAGATAAGGCTCCTTTAGAGTAGGATGATCTCGTTTAAGGTCCTCAAGGGTGTAGGGCTCAGGATTTTTCAAGCCAACAACGTCTTTGGTTTCATGTTTGTGAGATTGAGGCTTTTGTGGGCAAACGCCTGTTTTAGGGTGTACATAAGGTTCAGGTAATTCCATCTTCAATGCGTAGTTTTGGTGTAGCTCTTGTTTTGTCACATAGTTTTCATGCAAGTGGGATGTCAGTTCCGTCTTTAGATTGGACAGTTCAGCGTTTTGTTTGTCGATTTGCTCTCTCAGCTGCTTGGTTTGTTTCTTGATTTGTTGTTGCCGTCTGAACTGAGGTAAGTCTGTCAATATTCAATCTCCAAAACTGTTTCTTCGGTTAGTTTTTTGCCGTCTTCATCCGTGAGAACCTTATTGATTCGTTGTTTCTTAGGCTGCTTTAACGTGTCAAGTCTGCGGGCTATTCTCTCATCGATGGCTTCAACTAAAGATGTCAGGTCAGCTTGCTTCTCTGGCCTCTTTTCTGGTTCATGTTTGATGTAAACAACTGTTGGCTTTTTGTTTTCACGTATTTCTTCCATCCACTCGTAGAACGTGCTTGTGCTTATTCCTAAGTCTCGGCAGATTCTATTGACGCTTTCACCTCTATCAAGCCTCTCTGAGAGCAACTGGTCCCAAGGGCGACCGTGTTTTTTCTCAAGCTCCAATTTGCGTTTGCTTGTCCGTTCCAAGACGGCTGGTGTAGCAAAGGTTTCGCCGCCTGATTGTTTCGTCAATCCGAGAACCACGTCGCCGCTTGGAATCTGCTCTAAACCCTGCTCCTCTCGAATCTCATTCACGGTCATCCAGTTTGTCTTTATTTGAAGCGCACGGACCTTGTCGAGCTCGGCTGCAGCTTGGTCTCTGGGGTTGATTTCGAAGCCGCCCAGCCAATTAATTTTGTAGTGTACGTTTGGAATTTGCTTGGTTTCCATTAAGCGGTCGATTAGCTCCATGATTCCAGGTTCGTAGCGTGATTGGCAGTCAGAGATCAGCTTGAAGTATTCCCTTTCGTTTACTTCAGAGCCTGTTAAGGCTCCGGCTTGTGCACCCCGCAGAATAGCCATGGGAATGCCTGAGCCAGCGCTGATGTTCTCCATTATGGGCAGGTAGTAGGGTTCAGGGTCGAGAGATCTGCCAGCTAAGCCCTTGAATTCGATTGTTGTGTTTTCATCACACCACATGCTGGTTTGGGCTGTTAAGGGACCCCACTCTTCCTTGTATTTCTTGATTTGCTCTTCTGTTGCGCCCTTAACCGTTACAACTGGAAAACCGCTGCCATAACGGTACATGGTTTGGCCCATGCCCCAGCGGATATTACGTAAAACTGTTAGGTCGTCCCAGACAGGCTCCAGAATGCTTATGCCCTTATATCCTGGCTGAACTTTGCGGGTGGCAAAGTGAATGACACGGCTGAAATGAATTTCCATCTCTTCTGTTTCGCTTATTTTTACCTTGTAGATTTGTGGCAAGCTGAAGCGTGGGCTTTCCTTGTTTTTGTCAACCTCCACACTCATTATCATGGGTGGACCGTAAGCTTCCGACGCAACAATTTTCTCAGGCTGCACCACCTGCGTCTTCAACGTGGCGCCTTTATCCTTGTAGCCTAAAACAACAATGGACCAGCCATATGCTCTCTCAAAAACGGCTGCTTGAGTAAAAACTTCTTTGGCGTTGAGGAGAAGCAACTCTTTCTGTATGGCTTCGTTGAATTTGGCTTGGTCAACGCCTTCCTCAAGAGGTTCAACCTCAAACCAGTTGTCGAAAATGTCATGTGCTACAGCAAAAACAATCTTGTGGGCAACGGGCTCCCGCTCCAAGGCAAAAGTAATATTGGCATCTGTTAGGGGCTGACCGAATTCAGCGCCCAAGCCAGTATAGGTCCGCTGGATTTCAACTTGGCTTTTGCTGGAAACAGAATGAATCCCAAAAAGCTTCTGGGCCAAAAGTTGCCTAATGTTAACCATGCTTGTCAGCCTCCGCCTTGGCTTCCCGCAGAACCTGCCGAATCACGTCTTGAACATTGCGAGCACGACGCCTCTTCTGCTCCTTCAAAAGCCATTCATAGAGGTCCGCGTCAACGCTCTGCTGGAAAATAGGCAATCATTCAACACCAACAACTATTTTACGAGGCAGAAATAAAGCGATTTCTTGAATTAAACTTCAAATTTTAACTCTAATTCAAAATTACCTTAAAAACAAGAATGGACAAAACACCCTATGGAAGCTAAGACCAAAAAGGAGGTGAACGAGCCCAAATGTTGAGTGTCTTCGTTTGGTCGTTTATCGGTGCCTTAATCTACATCTTGGGCGGATGGCTGAAGCAAACTCCGCAAGAGAACTTCAGCGGCAGAAAAGCTCTGGAAACCCTTGCCATTGCAGTCCTTGTGGCCTTGATTTCGATTGCCTTCAACATTCCACCTGTGGAAGCCTTGGCTCTACTAAATCAATGGATAGCAGCTTTCATGCAATTGCTGACCAGCACGGGTTTGATAGCGCTGTTCGAGTTCTGGTATAAAGCATTATGGCGACGAACACAAGCGATGCGAATAGCAAAATAGCTTGAAATCGCTATAGTTTTCTCTTCAAGTTTGCCTATTCAGAAAACATGTAGGGGTATCTAATTAGCCGCCAAAAAACGAACCAAGTGAGCTGAAAATCAGTCAGTCCTTTGAAATCTCTGATGCACGACCATTATTGGAAGATCGGAAAATATAAAATTTTAAATGAGCATTTGGCTGATACGGTATGTATCAACAGTTGGTGATTTCATTTGAGTGAGAGCGGTATGTTGCCTCCAGCCATAAGAGCAAGCGCTCAAGCCCAGAATATATACGAATTGTTTGGGGGAAAGGTGTTTCGAGTGCCAAAATATCAAAGAAACTACGCTTGGGGCGAAAAAAATCTCAAAGAGCTCAAGGAGTTCTGGGATGACCTAAAGGAGAGTTTACTAATGGGCAGAGAACATTATTGGGGGCCTATCACGCTGATGGCGACGACAGAAGCTTTGGATTGTAGTGAAGAAGATACTACTTTTAAGGTATATGATGTAGTTGATGGACAACAAAGAATAACCACAATATACTTATTCCTACTTGCACTCTCTGAGATGGGAAAGCCAGCAATCCGAAAGAATTTCATCAAGTGTGGGGACATCTATAGAGTAATTTTGGGGGGTCTTAACGACCAATTCTTGAAAGACCTTGTCGATGGGAAAGATCCGCCACCGAAGATAAAAACTAATAGGCTATTAAAAGGTGCTTTCGAGTATTTTAAAAATCAAATTAAGGACTTCGGACATCTTGATGATTTATCAAAACATCTCCAGAATGTTACGTTTTCCTTAGAGTTTGTTGTTCAAGACAAGTCACTGGCAGTAAAAGCATTTGAAACGCTTAACGATAGGGGAAAGCCCCTTACGTTGCTTGACAAAACAAAGAGTTTTCTGATGTTTTACTCATTACGCTACCTGAAACAAAGCTTGGATGATACAATAAATGCAGTGTTCGGAAATATATTCACAAACTATGACTTTATAAAAGAGTCAGGGGAACAAAACAAAATAAATTACATACGAAGTGAGGATTTCTCCGAAGATGAACTTTTGAGATTCTTCTATCATTATTTTGCCTATTACGCAATAAACAAATATTCGCTCCAAACAGCCTACTATTATGATATAACAGCAAAATATCTTTTTGAGGAATTTTTGAAAAGGGCTTGCGAACATCTCAAGAATGCCCCTCAAAGCTTAAGTGACTTTGCCAATGAATTTTTGGATAACTTCGATAAGTTCGTCTCTGCTTTTAAAGACATAACTGATAAAGTTGAAACCGATCCTCAGTTCAAAAAACTTTTCAGTTTTCTCGGATTGAACACAAGAGTTTACCCGCTCATTATATCCTTACAGGTAGAGGGTATACTTGATCAACGGATGTTAGACGTGATCGAGAGTCTTGATTTAAGAGTCTATAAAGTCAGAGGCACGGACCCAAGGGCTGGTTTATACAGTGACACGATATCCGAGATAAAAAGGAATCCAAATCCTGCACTAATTCTTAGCAATATTAAGAATTTCACTAACAGCTTTATGTCTGACACCGAGTTTCGAAACTATTTAAATGGAAGCATGTACGGTAATGAAGCGACAAAATACATACTCTGGGAATACGAAAAGAGTCAAGATCTTTCATTCAATGACTGCGACTACGACGCTTATAAGATTCTTCAAAAGGAACACATTCTTGCACCCGGTCTTTGGACAGACTTAAATCTGGCGGCTCTTGGCTTTCAAGACTCGATGGAATATTTACTGAACGCAAATAGGCTTGGCAATCTGTGCTTACTTGAAGAGAAAATAAACAAGAGGATATGGAATAAGGTTCCAAAAATCAAATCCAACGATTATCAACAGTCCAATGTTCCTGGAACCAAAAGACTGGGTTATCATATTAGCAATCAGGATTTCACAAAAAGTGATATCGATCAGAGAACTGAACAAATAATAAATTTCTGTATGAATAGATGGAGATAGAGTAGAAAACACAAGCTTAGTTTCCATTGTTTTTGTTAACACCCCCCAAAATAACGAACAGCTCAGATTATACTTTCCCAATTTTTTCAACATTTATTATTGAACATTCATTATTTCAGCATTCGTTAGGAGGTGACAGCTTCTATTTGGAAGTCAGTTATAGAGGATTTTTACAGTAAATCTTAAATACATCTTGAAACATGAATGCAAAATCCGTAAGAATGAAATACCCATAGAAGAAAACCCTTTTAAGGGAAAAAGCCATGTGATATATTTAGGAACCCCAAAATGACGTAACCTCAGCGGCAGCATTTTCAACCTAACGAGTTTCAGCAAAGCTAAAAAAGTGGTTCCAATAATAAGCTTTTGGGAGTTTTTCAATGGTCGACGTTGTACCAGATAAAGAAGCCTTAGAGAAGTCAAAGATTCACGCGACAATCATTGAAAGGGTCCGCAAAAAAATGATGGAAGACCCGTCTTCAACAAGGCCTCGCCCGTCTGGAAAAGGTAAAAAATGGGAGGAGATCGTTAGGTTGAATGGCGCCAAATACGCTGTTGTCTGCCATTGGGAGGGTGACAAGGTCGTAATGACCCATTGGCGTGTATCCCCAACACGCAAATTTAGAGTACGAAAATGATGGAAAACATGAAAGAAGGTGAGAAAAAAAATTGGAAACTCAATGGGAACAAACCAGGACTGACTTAGATACAGTCAATTGGAGAGGCAGAATCATTCATCTGAAGAATGTGCCTGCAATAAAAAATAAGAAGACAGGAAGAGTTTGCGTCTATCCTGCGGAAGTGGCTAAAGCGGAGATTGGGATGCTGGCAGAGCAATACAGCTTAGAACCGAGGGATATCCCCCTACTACTAATGCTCTACGCGAAACCCGGTCCTTTCCAAGAGGGATATGTTCAGTATAAGTACCAGATTAATAAGATGCTTTTCTATCAATGGAAAGAAATGCAGAAACAAGGGTTGGACGAGACTTTCCCTCACGACGAGTTTGAGGCAGCACCCCGTGGACCGGTTCCTAAGAACCTAAGCAATGACTTAAAACGATTAGAAGAAAAAGGTATAGTTTCACTATCTTACAAGAAATGGGGAAAGGGCCCAAAAGAAGCTTCCTTGATTACAGTTCTAACTCCATCCGGAATCAAAATTGCTGTGAAACTTGCGAGTGAAGCCCCAGAACCCTTAAGAGAAGTGACCAGTCAAATTAAGAAGCAATTATTCCCCCTGGACCCATCAATGATTTGCAAGAAGGTGCATAAAGAATTTCCAGAATATAGGAAGACTTACGTAGAGTTAGACAGAGACTAACAAAAAGCTTCCCATTTGTCTTTCATATTTTTAGCAATTCTTCTTTTGTGCTGTCCCAAGCATCTCGCATGAAGCTTGTTAGTGCCCAGTTTTTGCCTCGTTTCTCGGCTACACGCTGACCCAAGATGGCGTCTAATCGTTTGTTCATTTGTTTTATGCGGTTTGTCACGTGGAAGCGTGTGAACCGTTTATCGTCCAATCGAGCAGCCACATCTCGTGGAAGCATACCGTATTCGCCGGAGCTGCGTAGCTCTTCAAGTATTTCGCGGTCGACTTCGTCTCGGCACGCAATGTCTTGTATGTATTCTGGCTCGAAAACCAGACTATACTCGAGACCCTTCGCTAAATACCGCATGAACACTTTAATCGCCTTCAATTCCCTGTTAAGCGTGTCAAATTTCTGCAAAAGATACTGATATTTGCCCACTTTATCGTATTGCGCACGGCTTTTTTTAGGCTGTTTTTCGATGATTTGTGATGGTTCAGCCATCAGAAGCTGCCTCAAACCTCACAAAACATGAAATCCCGAATGTACGTAGTAAAAGAAAGTGACACTGCGCCAGCTACCTGAACAGCTGACAAAATTGGGCATCGTGAAAACTCCATCAATTTTCCATGCCTTCCAGCCGGCGCAAAAATAGCATTGTGATGATTCAGTTTCTTCACCACGTACATTATGTCTCCTGTTTAGTCTCTATGTTTGAATATGCTCGCCATGGAAAGTTTGTGTGTGCGTGTGTGTGCGTAGTCTCTATTAGTCTCTCTGTTTTTCTTGGAGTCTCTCCGTCTCTTTTGATGTTAACAGTCTCTCCACTACCCCAATTCATTACGCCTCTACCTCCCTGCGCACGCACACATTCATTTTTCACTGTCTTCTACAGTCTTCAGCACCGCCTCAACATCTTTCATTGTGAGCTGTCTATAGTCAGCAACCTTCACCCAATTCAACTCAAAAATACCAGGATGCCCTTCCCTGATGCCCTGCAACATATCACCCATTGAAGAAGCAACAGGTTTCAACATTTTAAACTCGCAAAGACTTTCCAAATAGTTTCGAACAGTCCGAGAGTCGTGGCCAGCGATTTCCTTGATGGCCTTCCGAACCAGCAACCAACTGATCCTGGCAGTTGGACCATACTGCTCAATCAACCGCTTCAGAATGCGTTCACAGGTTTTGTAGGCTCTGCTTTTACGCTCAGACACTTAGGCGACCTCCTCTATCAATTCCAGCTTGAATCCTCGCTGCGTGATTGCTAAGAGCCGTTTTTGATAGGCTTCATATTCGGCTCGAGTCATCAAGATAATGTGCTGCGTTTTCCTTTCTGAATGCATCAGTCGACCAAACCGTTGACTCTCTTGCATTCGGCTGCCGAAGAGAAAAGCCACTTCAATAATGCGTTCAAGTTTTAAATCGCTTAGTCCTTCGTCTCCTACCCTACTGACAACGCAGGCTTGGCTATTGCGTATGATGTCAAGGCGTTCACGGGTTTCGCCGTAGACGAAGGGAATCTCCAACCGCTTGCTGATATCTTCCCCGTAATCGAGACTGTCACAGAAAATGATGGTTTTTAACGGTAACTGCATCAGCTCGTCGAGTTTGCGGTCCTTACCCCTGCGGTCTGGCAGCACGTAGACTCTGAATTGAGGCACGTGAATGATTCGAAGCTTGAGCAAGTCGGACCAAGCCATACCGATGGGAAAGCCTGTGAGAGCAAAGATGTAGTTTTCGCGGCCATCTTCTCTGAACGGGCTGCCGCTGAAGCCGATGCGATATTTGGCTTGAATCGTGCTCAACTTAATGAAGGTTGGAGCTGGGAGGTGCTGGCATTCATCAAAGAGCACAACTGACCACGGTTTGCGTGCAACCTTCTCGTAAGCGTGATAGGTTTCCACCGTAACCTCATTCTTAGTTGAAGGGTTGAAGATTGGCAGTCGTTCAAGCCACTGCTCTTTCAAAGTAAGCGTTGGAACAATAACCAGGTGAGGACCCTTAACCGAACCGATTATTCTGTGTCCGAAGAGACTTTTGCCAGTGCCAAACGCCCAGTAGATGCCGATGGCGCCACGCTGCACAAACTCTTGCCAAGCTTTATCTTGGATGTCTTGGGTGTTCTTTGTCCTGCAGATTTCAGAATATTTTAGGCTGCCGGGATCAGTCCATGGTCTGAGGTCCTCTGGCGCAATCGGCTTTGGCATGAAAGGTAGGGTGCCATCGTCAATCATCTGGGCAATAAGTCTGAACTCATAACCCTGTTTGATCCGTATGCGGTCTTTCCCTTCTCGGCGACTGAGAAAATGACTGTATTTCTGCCAGGCGCGTTCTTGCAGCTCCTCACCGGTTAAGAGCATATTGTCGTAAACTTTCAATGGCAAGGGCTCAGGAAACTTCAGCTTATCTTCAAGCTCTGATGGAATTTCGCTCAGCCATTTGACAAATTTGTTGACAATGAAAACGTTGTAGCTTTGAGTGCTGTGGTCTAAATATCCAACTTGAAGTTTGAACCATTTTGGAACGATAACCCACCATTCATTCCCATGCTTAGGAATCATCACATAAGGCTCTTCCAAAAAAGGCTGCAAATACTCGAGGTCAACCTGGCTGCTCTGATCCTGCGACAGGGCTTCCTTGAACCGAGTCGCTAAATCATCTCTTCTCTTTTGAAGCGCAACTATAGCCTGCTCAATTTTGGAGTCAGCCTCTGAAACAATTTTCCCTAAAACTTCAATGTCCTCGCTCATGGTGAAAGGCGCAGCCTCCGAGTCATTGTTCATTGTGATTCTCGATTTTTGGCTGGAATGCTGGACATTTTCTTTGGGCGTGTAAGCTTTGGTTGACGCCATGTCTGTTCAGGTGTTTCTTGATGTAGTGGTCGCCTTTGGGACAGTAGCCGCTGAGTTCGGTTATGCCATGGTCCCAGTCGATTTGGCTTTCATGAGCACAGTCGATGCAACGAGCCATTTTTTCACCTTCACATGAAGTGATGGAGTTTTTGGTAGGGTCTCTTTCCTGTCCAGCCTCTTCCAAGCAGCTTTTCAGTGAGCTCGTCGCTCTTGTCAAATGCTTCGTCTATGATGGTGGCTTCGTCTTCACTGAGGAATAGTATGGGTACACCGAAGTCGTTGTCGGCTGGGCTTGGCTCTAAGATTAGGGCTACTCCGTAGCCGTCGACTGGGTTGTCTTTACGGTAGTAGGCTGGAACTGAAGGGATTGAGAAGCCTGTGAACCCTCGGTAGCTGCGGTAAATGAGAGCTTCTCCCGTCTGGAAAACTTGGTTTTTGCGCAAAATAATCACGACAGCCCTCAGTCTCATTCGCTGGTGCCTTGGACAATCTTGACGTAACCTTGGATTTCGTCGACTTCGATTAGGTTGACTTTGTGGCCTTCTGCTTGGAGTCGCTTGGCGAAGTTCTCGTCCACTGCGCCTGTGTATTCAACGAGTCTTGAGCCGCTGAAGTAGACGACCTTGACGATGTTTCCTTTCTCATCTGTCACGTAGAAGACGGTTCCAAGCTCGTGTATGCTCTTCTGAAGCAACTCTTGATCAGTTATTTTCGCTAAGAGTTGAAATCTCAAGCTTACTCCTCCGTTTTCTGATGTTTTAGCCTTCTTCCTTGTCCGATGTTGTAGCGTGTGGGGCGGCTGGGTTTTGTTTCTTGTAGGTTTTTAGCCCAAGTTTGATGAGGTGTTCGATGAATGGGCTGCGCCTTGCCAAGCCTCGGAGTCTGTCGATTTCCTTTAGAAGTTCTGGTTCGATGGTGAATCCGATTTTTACCTTCATCCCATATTGTACTCCTGAGTATCCTTTGGATACTTGGTATACTGCGAAGATTTTATAAACCTAATGCCACTAATCATACTTGTCATACTTTAGGTGTGATATCCATGAAAACACTCAAAATCTCAGACGATGTCCACCAGAAGCTAACAGGCATGCTTGGAGAGTTGACATCTCAAACTTTGAAGTTGCAGACTTATCAAGACGCCCTTGAAGCCATGCTCAGCCAGTCGGTGATATTGCCACCGGACCTGCTTGCCCAAGTGGAGAAGTTTGTACAAGAAAAGAAGGGTTTGGGCTTCACAACCAAGGAAGACTTTCTGAGAGACGCAGCCCGATTCAGGCTTCGATACCTAAGCGGCGGATACGAACACGTAGAAGTCCTAAAAGAGAAATACGAAAAAGGCGAGTTAGCAATAAAAGAAATGGACCTACCTTTCCTGGGAGTTGCCGACTTCCTCGACAAACAACTCGAAACATTGCTGGAAAAATACGCCGAATGGCAGGAGCAAAGAGAAGAGCATGAAAAAAGGAGCCGTAAAACAAGATAGAGGGCGCTGTGGAGGAAAAATCGTGGAGAAGTCAGAGCATGGAGAGATTCAGAAGAGACTGGAGAGCATAACGCCTGAAAGGCAACGCATAGCTAAGATATTCAAGACCCATGTGGAGAAAGCAGTGGATGAATTGGGACCAGGCTACACGGTTGATTTGCAAGGAAATTTTTACGACACGCCTATACGCATCACCATAGAAATTTCTCCTATCAATTCAATATTAATGAAGTTGTAGTGGAGACCCGAAGTAGAATCCAAAAAAGGTGAGAGTTAGCAAGAAGCGAAACTCACCTAATCCAAATAACATCTTCATGCAATACCTTGCCCGGCGCGTATTTTCGCTGTTCGGGATCCATCAAGCCTCTATGAAATTTGACATTTTCTCTATGAATTATCGAAGTTGAATCAAAACCCACATTCTGACACATTTCAATAAAAATAGAGCTAACAGGAATTTCAATCTCCTTGAAGTAACTCGATTGGACAACCAACACGATGGAACCTTTCGGTTTAAGCAATTTCCGAGCCTCTGTGAACCATTTAAAAATATCTTTGAAGTACTTCATAATTGTTGGATAATAATAAGTACGTGAAGCCTTCGAAGGGTGAGTCCTTATGTGATGAAGTATTTCAAAACAAGTTTGGCCCCATTCAAGATTTGGAGGCGATCTGTCCGTAACCGTAACAGTTCCTATCATTCTATCTCTTAGTTTCTTTACATTCAAACCTGGAAGGGCACCCAAATTCTCAAGGAACTCATTTTCTAATCTAAAGCTAATGATGTAGTCTATTCGACTTAAATATGGAGGACTCGTAATAATAGCATCAAATTGTCTCGGATACTCAAACTTTAAAGCGTCACCATAAAATACGTCAGGATCAACTTTAGATTCAACGTATGAAGCTTTTAACTTCTCTAAATCACGAAGCATTCTTTGTGCCTGAGTACTAAAAACATGAAAGAATGAATTCGCATCGAGCTTAGGCAATTTATGTTTTTGGGGGGTCCATGTCGGATTCAGTTCACATTCTGATGTTGCGATCTTACGCAAAGACAGCAACAAAGCTGTAATAAAGAAGTCAACCATTTCCTTTGGGATACTATGAAGAATATAGGTACCGAGACTCAGTGACCTTTCTATAGTGGCGTCTTCATTAACAAACCATTTTCCATATTCCGGCGTAGGTTTGACATTTTGATCTGGTAGATTCTTTAACTCCTTAAGGATTGTAAGCAGAGAAGTTCTTTCCAGATTCCAGTTCAGTTTCGCCCTTGAAACAAAGTACCCAACAGGATTAAGCTCTAATCCGACGGAGGGAATGTTTGCACACTTTGATACAATGCACGTTGTTCCGCTTCCTACGAAAGGATCTAAAATAAGCGAGTTGTTTTCAAGCCGCAAAAAATTTATTGCAGATCTAACGAACCCTGGTGAGAAAGCTGCAAAATAGTGTAGCCATCCAAAGACTCCACTTCGGTCCCTGACACTTAGTTTCGGGCTCCCTACGTCGATTGAAAAACCCATGTCGGTAAGGAATGTGGTTGCCTTTGTCAAGTTCATCCAGTCTTTTTAAGCCCTGAACTTATTTCTGTCTTATGGTTTTGTTAAGTCAAGGTGCCACTTACTTGTCATCAAATTGTAACAAAATACATCTTCTACGCTTATGCCTTATAAACCCGATATCCCATGGCCTATAAAGCTCAAGCTAAGCGCCTACGGGAAGTACAAAGAAGATCCAGGATACTGGAGCAGAAAATAAGAGATATTTTTTCCAAAGCAAAAGTGCCGATTAGGGGTGGCCAAGGGATCCATGTCAAATACGGGCACTTTCACGACAATGCAGATTTGCAAGTAGACGGTGTGATTCCGAATGAAGAAAACCCAGAAACGATAATCTTTGTAACATATACCGATCCCGATAAACCGGGCCACAGTAACGAAAATAAACTTCACCTTAAACTGGGAGAACTCTTCCTTTTCAAGACTTTTAACACCAATTTGCGCTGCATCCTTGTGGTAGGTGAAACCAAGAGTTCTTGGCTGAGATATGTACTTGATGTTTTTACGATATTTTTTGACGATGTTGTCTTCACTTGGGAAAGTAACTTTTGGAATAAGCTTATACAATCCCTTGACTGTAGGCTAAAGAATTGCGAGTTTTGGCAAGCAGAAAAAATAAGAAGAGATTCCATTCATTTGGAAACCAATGAACTTATGCCACCAAGTTCCGACTTCCGCTCAAGGTTCTACAAGGAGATTGTTCCAAATTATCTTGGGGTAACTAATCCAAATGACATAAAACATCCAACTTTGAGGCGGATGGCTATTGCGGCGCAGAAGGAATTCGTCCGTACGAAAGGAAAAAAAGGGTTACTTTGGCATCATTTGACAGCTCCAAATTACCAAGCGATTTGGCAAGAAAGGTCTTATTTCAATCCCATGGAATTCACCGTGGCTATGGTTATGGAGATGAGGCATTTCCAATATGAATGGAGTGTAAAAATTCCAACGCTTTTACGAGATTTTGGAATAAAAGAGGCAAGGTCGACGGAAGACTTTGGCTTGTTTTCTGAAACCAGAAAATTGCCAGTGTACATACAATGTAAGGCGTCTGGTGGTGGCGAAGCTCAGCATGGGAAAGCCGTAATGAATAGATCCAAAGAGCAGATAGCAAGGTCTCTGCTTTACCGATGCCGCAAACACGGCGAAGAAATACAATCGAAAGGCAAAAATTTTGTCTGGATTGCTATCCTTGATGGAAACTGGAAGATTCCTCAAAGGTATCCCCTTAAATACATTCACATGCTACAATTTGCAGGCTATGACAAAATTTACAAAGTAAATGACTTGCTTGAGCCTAACGATTTGAATCCATATGAAAATAACCCCCTCAATGAATATTTGGAACAGATTAAATGTAGAAAGGAAGCTCAGATTACGATGAGGGGCTACTTCTGAAGTAAAATAACACTTTCTCTTACCGGGACCTTGCCATATCGCTTCATTTGTTGTGGGCTGTTCATCTTGTAGCGCGTGACAACAATCCTGTTGACATCAAACCCTTTGTCTTCTGCTATCCTTGAGAGCAAGAAGTCCACAGGTATATGAACTCCTCCGAATCGTACGTTGCCCACAACGAGAGCTATTTTCCCATCTTTCTTCAGAACTCGGTAAAGCTCATCAAAAACAACCGCCATGTCTTCAAAATAACCTCTGACCATCTCTGGAATAGTTTTGTAGCTAAGTTCAGTTTCGTGAAGTTCTTGTAACAATGCATCGACTTCTTTCAATTTGAGTTCAGCGTTCAAATTCTGCGGTTTCTTCGCTTCTACATGAGAACGCAAAGTTCTAAAAGTAATGTCACGATATTCTGCGAACTCCCTGACTCCATAAGGTGGTTCCGCAAGAAACAGCTCCATTTTGTATTGGGCTACATA
>Ga0315310_10000756_pt1 | contig 20662 bp, 22 predicted proteins | sample TDP5_MG_FD_203630 | JGI IMG/M metagenome (GOLD analysis project Ga0315310, IMG submission 203630) | Freshwater sediment microbial communities from Lake Towuti, South Sulawesi, Indonesia - TDP5 | ecosystem: Environmental > Aquatic > Freshwater > Lake > Sediment | place: Indonesia: South Sulawesi... | reverse complement strand
GTCGAATATTCAACACCAATATATTCTGGATTATTACGATTTAACGATGTTTTGCTTTCGATTTCTGGAATTAATAATTTCAATATAATTTCTGATAAAGAAAATGAGACAAAATTTGGAAGAGAAGTTAATAGACCTACATTTATCCAGAGCAAATTAAATGAATTAGTTACATTTATGAATTATGAAAATGTCTATCAATGGTATTACAATTTAACAGGGAGGTATTATGGAAATTAAATGCAATAATTGTGGTTGTAAAGAATTCGTAACACAACCAAACAGATATGATATTTATGGAGTAATTGGAAATAAACTTGTTTTGTCAGAAAGCCCATTTATTGAAAAGAAAATTAAACTTTTTTGTAGAGAGTGTAGTAAAGAATTACAAAACGCGGTAGATTTGATTTCAGAATAAAAAAACGAAATGGTTATATTGATTGGTATATTGAATTAGCCAGAGAGTCTTTGAGGGTTCTTAAAGATACTGGGAATATGTTTTTAATAAATTATCCTAAACAAAATGCTTATCTTAGAGTTAAATATTTAGACAACGTGTGTTATGATAACTGAGCAGGGGACAGGTATAAACTTTTAAACTTTTTCATTTTCTTTCTTTAAAACCTTAACCACTGCCGTTGCAGAAACTTTAAACAGCCGGGCAACCCGAGCCGCAGATATGCCATACTTTACTGTTAAAATCACAAACGCCTTATGCCGCAGCTTGTAACCACGAGGATTTAATAATAATTCAGGCTTCACTTTTAACCGCCGACCCAAAACCTTTAACAAATCTTCATCCAACCATTCATCGTCTTTTTCATCATCAATTGACTCTCCCATCTCTTCGATTGAAATGTTGAGCATATTCCCCATGCAAACTTTTCATAAATTCCGAAATTCTATCAGCAACATCAAACAAAAAAAGATGCACATGCCATTCCATAAGGGCATAGGCAATTATATCGATCTTGTAGCGTGTGGCAAAAGGCTCTAAATAGTAAAGATATTTTCCATAATGCGCATCAGCTTTGAACACCGGATGGCGGTCATTGCCCCACGCGTAAATATGATGGTATAATCTTTTACCCTTTAAGCGCGGTTTCTTTATCATTACCTACTCTCCTACAAAATCAAGTATAATCAAAAAAATAAAGATATCAATATTAGTTTAAAAAGTTTACGCCTGCCCAACATCTATATCCTTGATTTAGCAAGGAATTGCCAGATCCGGCGCAGGCGATTATTAAATTTCATCAACCAGGGTATTCCTCTGGCTAATTCTGAAAGAATTGGCCGCTTGACTTCAAATAGGGCTTGGGTTATAATAATAAGGTTTTTAAGCGCGTGGCTATGGAGGTTATCGGCCATCAGATTTTTAATAAACTTATTCAGTTGTTTGGTATGACTTGGTGGGGTAAGGATTTTAGCATGGCTAAATTGTTACTTATATAGAACATTGGAAAGGAGGTAAAATGGATTTGAACCAATCAAAGGGATGGAGGATAATCGTTCTGTCCGTATTGTCATTTTGTAGTATTCTCTTCGCAACCAATGCGAGGCTTGCAGGAATGGGAGGGCTATCATTAATCTTTGAGGATGATTTATACAAACTGGATATCTATGATTTTGCTGGAATCGCAGCAGGTCTCTTCGAGAACGATACGATATCAAATGTGATTGCCCGTGCAGACGGATTGAAAGAGGTCTGGCAAAGAGATTCGCTTACCTATCTTGCACTTGGTCAGGCAATACCGCAACGGTTGATTGACTATGCGCCAGTCGAGGCAGTCGCATTTTATGAAGTCATCCCACAATTTCCATTAACACCTTGTGAATTGATTTACACCTCCAGTCAACGTAAAGAGGCTTACGATGATTGGGGTAATTTAAGACCTCTCCAGGTATGGCGAATTTATGCGGATTATTCCCAGTTAAGCCGCAAATATATTGGTGATTCCTTAGAAGACAGGGTCAGGACACCTGCGGTATCTGGGATTTACTGCAGACCAATTACACAAAACTTTGATTATGGTCTTTCCTCCGATCTATTTTATGGCATATTTAATTCAGCAGATAACCAAGAAAAGGTAACTTTAGTGCCTATTGGTGCAGGTGGTGGTGTAGCCTATAATAAAAGCCCAGTAAATCTGGGATTGAATGGTGAATACCATTATCTGATGTTTGATTATAATGAAACATATGCCGGCACCACACATAGCGGCGGGTATAGTGGACATGCCGCATCACCATCTTTTGGTTCTTCAATAAAATTGACTAATTTTACGTGGGTAGGTGCAGTAAATTATAAATGGATAAGTCTTTCAGGCAAAGCAGACGGCAATGATATTGGTGATCTAAAAATTACTGACTATCTGATAAAAAGTAGGGTTCTATTTACCCCGTCCTTAATTCGACTATGCTTATTTGGGCAGTATGATAACAAAACACCGATTTACACATCTGTTTCAGGAGACAAGTGGTTTGAAACTGTTTACAAAAGTTATAATTTTGGCGGCAGTGCAGGAGTCGTTATAGGAAAGATTATGGCTGGACTTGAAGGATTATATAAAAGTAATATAGCGGACGATAAGGAAGCAAATGAAACTTATAAGAGCAGTGATCTGACAGGTAGATTCGGTTTAGAATACTGTTTAATCAAGGATATCTTTATAAGAAGCGGATTCAATTATAATCAGAGTGATCCGGACCTGAACCAATCAGATGATAATATTACCTTCAACACAATAGCTGCCGGCATCGGCATTAATCTTATCAAAAACATAAGATTTGATTTGGCTTACAATTATAAATTTGGCAAATTAGATTCTGACCCCCAGGAAAAAATTTTTGACCATTTAGGATTTCTATTCTTCAAATACATTTTAAGAAGCAAAGAATAACAATTTTTGTCATTCTGGGTGAGAAGTTTTAAGTCCTTTTTACAGGCTTAACCTTGATGAGCTTTGGCTTTATGGTATTTGATGCCACGGCGTAAAAGAAGTATGGATGGTTAGCGGCACCACCATAATTACCTTTTTTATCTGCACACACGAGAGCCATCTTACCTGGCCAGAAGTTGGCTTTATGAAGGCGTTTATGGATGTGTCTTAACGCAATCTCAGCCGCATTATTTGGATGATATCCCCTGCGCATCAGTTCAACGGCATGAAAGCATAGACATCCTTTCATAATACTCTCACCAACGCCTGTTGCTGCGGCACCACCAACTTTGTTGTCAGCATAAAATCCAGCACCAACAATTGCCGAATCACCCACCCTACTTCTAAGTTTCAAAGCCAGACCACTTGAGGATGTTCCGCAAGCCATATTCCCTTTCTGGTCAAGGGCAACGACGCCAATAGTATCATGTCCAATCAGTCTTCGCCGTTTGCCTGCCATCCTCTTCTGCCACAATCCAAGGCCTCTTTCGGTCAATAAATTAGTTTTTTTAAAACCTATCTTTTTCGCAAATTCTTCAGCACCTTCACCAACTAATAAATTGTGTTTTGTTTCAATCATAACCTTGCGGGCAATACTAATCGCATGAAGATAATTCTTTATTCCCGCAACCGCACCAGTACATAGATTTCTGCCATCCATAATTGCCGCATCTACTTCGACTTCACCTTTGATGTTTGGTATTGCGCCCAAACCAACACTAAAAACCCTTGGGTTAGCCTCCACTGTCTGAACAGCTTTTTCAACCGCATCAAGACAGCCGCCTCTGTTTTTAAGTATTTCAGTGGCGATCTTCACCCCGGGTAATGCAAATTTCCAAGTTCCTATTATAAGCCAGGACATTGTTTTCTTAGCTGGAACATAATACCGTTTTTTGCCTTTTTTTCAAGGGGGAGAGATGGCAGACAACTACGATTTTAATATTAATATTATTAAAAAAGGAGCTAAAATTGTTAAGATAATACCACTGAAGACGGCAATCAAGCCATATTCTCTTCCAGCAAATTTTGTTATAACAGGCAGGGTTGTGTCCATGGCAGTCGCACCACCTGAGGCGACCGGTGATAGTTTACCAAAATATTTAACCAGCAGTACAGCAAAAAGTAATGTGAATATTTCGCGCATAAGATTGGCAAGGAGTGCAACAACGCCCAGTGTCTGACCACTAATCTGGGTAATGAGGATACTCGAAAGGCTATAGTATCCAAATCCAGCGCCAACCGCAAGAGATTCTTTCAAGGTCCAACCCGGCAAAAATAGAGAAAAGATTATTACTCCAATGAATGTGCCTATAATCACTGATAATGGTACCACGATTATTTCAATATTCAATTTCTTGATTGCTACCCATGCCTGTTCTTCGCTGCCTATTCCTATTCCGACCAAAAACAACAGCATATATAAGGCATATAAACTGAAGTCGATCTGTAGCATTATTTCTGGAAGCAAGGAAAGTCTCGCTAAGAAGATGCCAAAGCTAAAAAAGATTATAATTAATAAACTATTTTTCATCTTTCTTTAAAAAAGTTAGGGAGACGAAATATGTAACAGCAATACTACCAGTTACTGCACCAATGCTAAGAATAAATGCGTATCTGCCGAGTTTAGGGAAGTTCTTAATTATTTCTTCATTAATACCAACCGAATTTCCCAAAAGGAATAGAAACAAATAGATAGACCAGTTCGTTAAGATATCAACAAGTGATATAATCTTTTTATTTTTATGAGATAAAAAACCGAGGAGAATACCTGAACCGAAGAATAGTAAAACCAAGGGCATAATCAAAAGAAAAAAATTTAACTATATATCAAGTAGATTTAAGCCGGTTACCCTATCTCTCTTGCGTTTTAGTTTTCTATCAAGTGGAATCACAATAATTTCGCAGGTGCCATGAATTGTTCCTTCAAAGAGATGGCCACCATAGGCATTAAACTTATTATCTGTGATTGTAACATGACAGTGGATAATTATCTCTTTTTTCAATAGAGAAATATTACCAACAAGACTCGTGAATTCATATTCGCCAATGAATTTTCTTTTGATATAGTTTTTGTTTTTGAGGGCGTAATATCCTAATGTTATATCTTTTCCTACACCCAGACCAAAGAAGAAAGCACCCTTTATTCTCTTTCTTTTTGCTAACTTCTTTAATGCTGTTATTACTTCTGCATCTTTTTTAAGCCTTACTAAATAATAATCCTGCCTTTTCATTCTTTTAGACAAATGTCACGAATAACTGTAATTTTTCGAATTCGTGATTTTCGCTATATAACTTGGATATCCAGTTTATTTAGAATCTTAATACCATACCAATCCGCATCCTGAATCCCGGTCTCCAATGGAAAGGATTATTGTACATATATAGACGCCTTGCCTTGATATATTCACTATGCAATTCAACTGGTGAATTGAGTCCATCGTGATTATAATCTGCTTGTGGTGTATAATAAGAACTTAGCCTTGATATTGGCAGGAAATCAGTGACAAGGATTGTTCCTTCGGCTCCATCGTCATCTGGTTTTCCAGTTGCGCTGAAGACATAAGTGATTTGCTCAGCATTAAGTAGATTGTAGATATTTGTGAAGAGTGAAAAATTAAGACCGTAAAATGAGAGATCCTTCGTTATATTGGCATCCACATTTATAGAACCAGGCATTCGCGCGGAATTTTGATCACCAAGAGGATTACCTTTCAGGTCGGTTGGCGTATAAGGAAATCCTGAGTGATAGGAAAAGATGAAATCGCTATAGAAATTCCTTAGTGGGAGGAGGAAGAAGTTTTTATCAAAATCGAAGCCTATGCTGGAGTTAATAATATGTCTTTCGTCAAAGTCAAGCCAGAAGTCAACCTGGGGCAGGCGATATTCACCAGTGATAGGGTCAACGCCTTGATTGTAGATGTCGTAATAATGCTGCCAGGCGTAGGAGGCGGTTCCTCGGGCGAACTGTATTGTGTAAGAAAGATCAAAAAACCAATAGTCAGCAAGTTTTTTCTTAAGGGTCAATTCAATACCCTTTACATTACCATAATCAACATTCGTAACTTGATAATAAGGATAGGGTAAAGAGTAAAATTGTCTTGTCTGAATTAGATCGTGGACATCTTTGTAGTACGCAAGGAGGCCGAAAGCAAAGATATCAGAGAGTTGATTTTCATAACCTATTTCATAAGCGACAGTTTTTTCAACAGTTAGGTTGGGATTGCCAATGATGGAATTATACCTGCGTAAAAGAAGCCAGACGACCTCGGGTGTAGTTGAACGGTAAAGGTCATGAGCAGTCGGCGTTTGATAGAAATGTCCATAATTGAAGCGGAATTTTGATCGCTCCGTTATCGGTAGAGAAAATCCTAATCTTGGTGAAATACGCCATTTTGGTGTGCTGACAATCATTGTTGTATCCGCAATATTGGTCGGATTTTTCAACCCGCTTGCCTTCGAATCGAAATAGTCAAAGCGCATACCGACACGAGCAATAATTCCTTCAAAGTCCATGCGGTCCTGGACATAAAATGCAACCTTTATTGGATTTTTTTCATATATATCCCAGAAGGGGATGAGTGTCCACGGAAGATTGTTGTCAAACCATCCAACATTCTGGAGGACGAGATTGACACCACTCTTAAACTCATGCACCTTGCCAAAGGCATTGGTAATCGAGATATTTCCTTGATAATCGCGGCTAAATAGGAATCGCCACATGCGTTCATCCCCTACTGTATAAAACCAGCCAGTCGCACCATACGGATTGCGCCTCAAACTTTGTGCCGAATGACGTTCTAACTCATCATAATGATAGGGCATGTTGTGATTACATAATGAGTCAACCAAATACTTCTTTTTAACTGTATCAGGTAAATCTGCTGACAGAATCTTCGGGAAGTGATCGGCCTTAAACATATAATCTTCATACCATTTTCTTTCCAGACTATCTTCCCTCGCAAGGTCTCTCACTGCATAGAAGCGAGTCCATCGGGTGTATCCAAACTTTGTCTCAATAATCTCTGATTTGCGGGGCATATAATTGAATGTCAATGTTGCCAAATAATTTTTTCGCATATCAGCAGCACGATGGTCGAGATGATAAATCATACTCATTTCACCCCACATATCACCAAAAGTCCTATACATCTCACGAGAATAGAATCCAGAGAGAATTGCCTTTCCTTTGGCATTTGGGAGACTATATGACAGTTTACCCTGCACTTTATAATCGAATCGCGGAGAAGAACCCTTCCATTTTCCTTCTTGAAAGGCGTCGGTAAGGTGTGCCTCTGCAGACATGAAGTAACGTGCACGGGCTTTCGTCAACAGACCACCACCAAAATTGAATTCATAGAGGTTATATCCATAATTTAAATTTTCAGAATTGAAGATCTCGTCCGTAGTATAACGGAAGAGTCCACCAAGTTTTTCACTACCTTCTTTTGTTTGGAAGGTTACAACCCCAGAAAGTGCTTCGCCATACTCGGCATCAAAACCACCCGTATACACATTGACCTCCTCAACAGACTCTTTGCTCAGACGAACAGATTGCTCTCCATAATGCGGTGCCCTGGTTAAAATTCCATCAACGAAATAGGCAATCTCATTTGCCCTTCCTCCCCGGATATGTGTACCCAATTCACTTGTCGATACACCGGCTTGAAGCGTAATAATCTGATTGATCTCGGTAATAGGTAGTTTACTGATTTCTTTTGCAGTGGTTGTCCTCGTTGTTTGAGTCTGTGTTTTAATAACCATTGCCCTTTCTGCAGTAATAACTATCGGTTCATATGCGATTATACTTTGTGTAATTTGAAAGTCAAGATTTGTAGTCTGATTTGAAATTACAAGCACATCCTTTTGGGTTACAGTGTTGTAACCAATGTATGATGCAACTACCATGTAGGTTCCTGCTGGAACGAAGGGAACAAGATATTTACCATACTCATCAGTGGCTGCTCCTAATTCTGTGCCTTCCACCACAATATTCACGCCAACCAATGGTTCTTTAGTTGAGTTATCTATTACCTTACCTAGTATCCTTCCTGTTTCAGCCGCAAAGGCTGACACCGCTATGATGAACCACAAAAAGATAATTCTTCTCATTGTTCCTCCTTGCAGTATAATTTTACTCAATAAGAGACTTTTGTCAAGGGCAATGTCACTATTGACATCAAAAGGATATAATCTATAATTGATGGTTAGATGGCATATCTGGTACTGTGGTTCATCAATATACTACCCTGTTTAGAAGATACGATTATTATTAATAAGTGGCTTTATCTCGGACCCTTTTCTATTGGCATGAGGGAAGGGATAGTCGGGGTAGATGAGAAGATTGAGTCTATAGACTTTCAACCTGATACTGCAGTTTCTTATCCGAGTATCCTCGTACAGGGCAGTAAGGTGAGATGGTTCAAGGTTCAATCTGAAGAGGGGTATGTAAAAATTAAATATCAAAATGTCCTATGGGATACAATTCAAGACTATTACGGTGCCGCAGGAATTTTGAGTATGACCTATTTCTATGGTCAGTTCGAAATTAAAGGTGAAAGGCGGGGACTCATTCATGCCCAAGGTGTTTCTACTTTTCATTTGAATGGTAAAACATTTCCAGGTGATGTTTACAGAGATGGTTATGCGATGGTGCCTGTGATATTGAAGGACGGTAAAAATTCCATTTTGGTGAAGACAACTGGTAATAGCGAGCAAGAGTTTGGACTTAAAGTTCTCCCGGCAACAGAACCAATAATGATAATCAAAAAAGATATAACCTGTCCTGATTTTATTAAAGATGAAAGAATAAATAGTTATATCGGTATCCCTATAATGAATACGACAGAAAATCGGTTATTGAATGGGATAATAACAATTTCGGGTAAGGGATTAAAAAAAGTAGAAAGTTCAATGTTAGGCATCATGCCATTTTCCGTCTTAAAAATTCCATTGAGGCTCGAATCACAAGAGACCATTAAAGAAGATGATAGCCTCTTAATAAATATTATCATAAGTTTTGGTGAATTCATTGTAAGCGATTCTTGTTGGATTAAGGTGAAAGAAAAGAATAAGTCCTTCGTAAGAACTTTTTTATCGAGGGTTGATAATTCATGCCAATATTATACCGTTTTACCGCCGGATGATTTTAATGCAGAAAGCACATATGCGCTTATCTTTTCGCTTCATGGTGCTGGGGTTGAGGCACGGGGTCAGGTTGGGGCTTATTCCCAGAAAGATTGGGCATTTATTGTTGCGCCGACTAATCGCCGACGCTTCGGTTTTGACTGGCAGGATTGGGGAAGACTTGACTTCTTAGAAGTTTTGGCGGATGTCAAAAAGAATTTTAAAATTGATACAAACAGAATCTATCTTACCGGACATTCAATGGGTGGTCACGGGGTATGGCATATTGGACTCTCGCATCCTGATTTGTTTGCGGCAATTGCACCTTCGGCAGGATGGACAAGTTTCCAACTTTATGTTCCTTATTTTTTGCAGAAGAGTTATCTCTTTGCGGAGCCTGAGCAGATAAAATTTCGCGACATGGTCTTGCGTGAGGACATAACACCGTTGTTTTTAGAAAATGCACTTAACCTGCCGATCTATATTCTTCATGGTGGATTAGACGATAATGTCCCACCTATTCAGGCAAGGATTTTTAATAAATATCTGAGCGACCTCAATTATAATTTTATTTATAATGAAGTTGAAGGGAAAAAACATTGGTGGGATATTGATACTACACCCGGGGTGGATTGTGTAGATTTAAAGAGGATGATGCAGTTCTTAAGAAGCAAAACGAGGAAGCCTTACACAAAGCATGTAGTTTTCAAAACATGCGACATCGCCCATGCAAATCAGTGTTACTGGGTGAGGATTGATGAATTGGAAGATATATATCAAGATGCAATAGTTGAAGCAAAAATAGATAGTAACGTCTGGTTTGTTGATCCTACGATAGGAAGTGGCGGCTGTTTCACAGTTTACAATATAGTGATAAAATTGAGTAACATAAACCGATTTACTATTTCTCTAAATAATAATTTAGTGTTGTCTGGGACGGTTAAATTTATCATTAACAACCAAGAAATAAAGATCGAATATAAGGAAACACATGAAATATCTTTTTATAAATCTGGCGACAAATTTAAAATGTGTAAACTGATAGAAAAAGGGTTGAGAAAAACTAAAAATTTATATGGTCCAATAAAAAGGGCGTATTTTGAACCATTTTTGCTTGTTTATGGAACAACCGGTGATTCTATAACAACAGAAAATAATTTTCATCAAGCACGAGTGCAATCATATACCTGGTGGATAAGGGCAAATGGCTTTGTGGAAATAATTCCGGACACAGAAGTTACCACTGGGCACATAAAAAACTATAATCTAATTTTGTTTGGCAATGCTGAAACAAATTCAATAATAAAAACTATAAACAAAAAATTGCCAATCCATTTTAATGAAGATTATAAATCACTTGGTGAACATATAAAAGATGTCAGCCAATATGAGAATTGTTTATTCATTGGCAAAGATCCGGTTGAACAAAAGGATTTATGTTTGATTGAAATCTATCCTAATCCATTAAACCCCGACAAATTTGTTTTATTATATTCTCCAACAACAAAAAAAGCAGGGAGATATATTGGTTTATTTTCGACCCTATATTCAGGTGCTGGTCTACCCGATTTTATCATCTGGGATAAATCCGCATACTATTATGGTTGGGGAGGTGTTGTTGTTACCGGCTTTTTCGATAAAAACTGGCGGTTCAATAAGAATCTAAGTTTCAGTAAGCTCTAATACAATAGTTGACGCTATTAAGTTTTTGGATATAATGGATTGTGTATCGCCTGACCACGGTCTTCAGTCTGGTCTTCCTCCTTTCTTGTGGTCAACGCCATTCAGGAATAATTGTTGCCGGTTCTACCTCAGTTCAACCTTTCATGGAGAAAATTGCTGAGCAATTCATATTGAAATATCCTGCAATAAAGGTAAATGTTCAGGGTGGTGGTTCTTCTGCTGGAATTCAAGCAACATTCAATGGCACCTGTGATATTGGTATGTCTTCAAGAAATTTAGAGGCTGATGAAACACAATTAAAGACAGTTCTCATTGCTTATGATGGAATTGCCATCATCGTTCATAAAGATAATCCGACAGAAAATTTAACTACCGAACAGATTAGAAAAATTTTTGCTGGTAAGATAACCGACTGGCAAGGGCTTAATGGAATAGATAAAAAAATTATTTCCGTTACAAGGGAAGAGGGCTCGGGCACCCGTGCTGCATTTGTAGAATTGGTTATGCACGGTAAATTAATCAGTGATGCCTGTTTGGTTCAGGATTCTAATGGCGCAATAAGAGAAATAGTTGCAACAACACCAGAGGCGATAGGTTATATTTCTGCAGGGCTCATTGATGAACGGATAAAGGCAGTTGCAATTGACAGTATATATCCGAAATTAGAAAATTTTGTAACCCACAGATATAGATTTGTCCGCCCATTTCTACTGATGACAAAGGCCGAGCCGAAAGGCAATGTAAGGCGATTTATTGATTATGTATTATCTGAAGATGCGCAGAAGTCTTTGAAAGAAGCAGGATTAATTCCGGCTCAAGAAATAAAACAATGAAAGATAAGATTGCCGAAAGACTACTCTTAATTATTGCATTCTCAGCGATTCTCGCACTGTTATTAATAACATTTTTTATATTTGAACAGGGCGTTCCATTAATATTCAAGGCTGGATTCCAAGACTTTTTTTCAACAAACTGGAGACCAATGCAAGGTGGGTTTGGCATTTTATCAATGATTGTCGGTTCATTGATGGTGACTGCTGGCGCCCTTATCTTCGGTATTCCCTTCGGCCTTGCCTGTGCCATATTTCTTGCCGAATTTTCGCCAAAATCTGTTCAAAAGACCTTGAAACCGATAATTGAATTGCTTGCTGGAATTCCTTCGGTTGTTTATGGTTTTATTGGTATTGTTATCCTTGTTCCTTTCATCAGAGAAATCTTTGGCGGCGCAGGATTTTCTGTCCTTGCCGCAAGCATTATTCTTGGCATAATGATCTTACCGACAATTGTGAGTATCTCTTACGATTCTTTAATTGCTGTGCCGACAACCTATCGGGAAGGCTCTCTGGCATTGGGTGCAACAAAATGGCAGACAATTGTCATGGCTTTGATACCAGCCGCCCGTTCTGGAATAATTGCGGGAATTATCTTAGGAATGGGAAGGGCAATCGGTGAAACAATGGCAGTGATTATGATTGCTGGTAATGCATTAAAGATCCCACATTCAATTCTTGACCCGGTCCGCACCATTACCTCAACAATTGCCTTGGAATTGGGATACTCGGCTGGCGACCATCGTGCCGCGCTCTTTGCCTGCGGGTCTTTCCTTTTTATAATTATCATTATTTTAAATATTATCGCAATACGAATTACAAAGAGAGAATGACTTTTAGAATCGATCCAAGAACGAGTCAGATTATTGCCTACACTATTTTGTTAACATTAACACTTATTACAGTTTCAATCCTTATCTTTATCATTGCCTTTGTCTTTAAAAATGGTTTGGGCGAATTGAATTTAGAATTCTTAACACAAAAGACAAAAGAAATGGGCAAAGAAGGAGGCATACTACCTTCAATTATTGGTACATTCTTAGTTACCTTACTTTCTATTGTAATTGCAACACCGTTAGGGGTAGGTAGTGCAATCTATCTAACTGAATATACAAAGGGTGGGCTAATCCGCCGATTGATAAGTTTTGGTGCTGATTGTCTGGCTGGGGTTCCTTCAATTATCTTTGGTCTCTTCGGTTTTATATTTTTTGTAATCAAATTGAATCTTGGCTGGGGTATCATTGCTGGTGGTTTGACCTTGAGTGTAATGATTTTGCCAACGATAATTAGAACATCAGAAGAGGCGATAAAAGCCGTTCCCATCGCTTATCGGGAGATTAGTTATTCATTAGGCGGCGGTAAGCTTGATACAATTCAGAAGGTTGTGTTGCCTACAGCATTACCGGGCATAATAACTGGAGTCATTTTAGGGATTGGCCGCGCCGTGGGAGAAACTGCCGCAGTAATATTTACTGCAGGTTCATCTTTGAGCATGCCTACGTCAATTTTCTCATCAACGAGGACACTTGCTGTTCATTTCTACATCCTTGCCCGAGAAGGAATCTCGATGAACAAAGCCTATGGAACTGCTGCTGTACTTATTATTCTTATCCTTCTTATTAATTTTATTGCCTATCGACTAATGCATAGATTTATTGCACGGTATTACTAATGGAGACAAAATAGTAGTGAATATAATTCATTCGTTAAGTTCTACAACATGTGTGCAATTCGGACTATGATAAAAATTTCAATAAAAAATTACAGCCTTTCTTTTAAAAATATTCAGGCCCTTAAAAATATTAATCTGGATATTAATACGAATGAGATTTTAGGTATTATTGGACCTGCGAAATCAGGCAAAAGTTCTCTTTTGAGAGCAATTAATCGCTTATGTGAACTTGATAATGCGATAAAGGACGGTGATATTCTTCTTGATGATACAAGCATTTATTCCCTTTCAGTAAATGAATTGCGCCGACGGATTGGTTTAATCTTTGCAATGCCGATAGTTCTCCCAGGTTCGGTATACAAAAATATTACCTATGGATCAAAATTGCAGAGGAAGTTTAAAAAGAATGAACTCGATGAGCTTGTCTATTTCGCACTCAATGCTGCCAATCTCTGGGATGAAGTGAAAGATCGATTACGAGATTCCGCCTCTCTTTTATCAGGGGGTCAGCAACAAAGGTTATGCATTGCACGGACCTTGGCATTAAAACCTGAAGTCATCATGATGGATGAACCATGTTCGGGATTAGACCCAATTTCAACGGCAAAGATTGAACAAACCATGCTTTCCTTGAAAGATAGGTACACATTTATCTTAGTTACGAATAATACGAAGCAAGCAGCAAGAGTCAGCACACGAGTAGCATTCTTTTTGTCTGGCGAATTAATCGAATTTGACAAGACTGAAAAGATATTTACGAGTCCAGCAGATAAACGGACGAATGACTATATAAGTGGTAGGTTTGGATGATAATAAAAGTAACAAATCTAAATCTCTTTTACGGTAAATTCCAGGCGTTAAAAAATATCAATCTCTCTGTAAAAGAGAATCTTATTACGGGAATTATTGGTCCAAGTGGTTGCGGGAAATCCACACTTTTGCGGGTATTCAATCGCATGAACGATCTGATTGAAAGTGCCTATATTACTGGAAGTGTTATTGTTGATGAAGAAGATGTCTATTCACCGCTTTGCGATTTGATAATGTTAAGAAAAAAGGTCGGCATGGTTTTCCAGAGGCCAAATGCATTTCCATTATCAATCTTTGATAATGTAGCATATGGTCCAAGGGTTTGGAGTATTACTGATAAACATACCCTTTCTGAAATTGTTGAGCGTTCACTCAAGGCAGTCGGGCTTTATGAAGAGGTAAAGGATCAATTAAAACGATCTGCCCTTATTCTTTCTTTGGAACAACAACAGCGGCTTTGCATTGCCAGACTTTTAGCGGTAGAGCCTGAGATTTTGTTAATGGACGAACCCTGTTCAGCCTTAGACCCACTTGCAACAGGCAGGGTTGAAGAGTTGATGCTCAATTTGAAGAAAAAATATACAATTATTATTGTAACCCATAATATGCAACAGGCAGGAAGAATTGCCGATGAGGTTGGTTTCATGCTTTTGGGTGAATTAATTGAGTTTGATAGGACGAATAAAATCTTCACCAATCCCACTGAGGAGCGAACATTTAATTACATCAGTGGTAGGTTTGGTTAAAAATGGTTATAGATGACAGTTTTCAGATATCAATTATCTGTCATTGGTTTTAAAAGGAGGCTTAATGGGAATACACTTTGACGAGGAACTAAAGAGTGTAAAAAAAGATATTTTACAGATGGCGGCAATGGTGGAGGAGTCCATCACAAAGGCCTTGGAAGCGCTCAAGAAAAGAGATAACAAGATGGCTAAAACAATTCGAGAAATTGACCATCAAATTGATAAACTTGAAATTGCTGTTGAAGAAGAATGTATTGAATTGATTGCCCGACATCAACCAGTAGGAACTGATTTGCGATTTTTGATTGGTGTCATAAAGATGAATAACGATTTGGAACGGATGGGTGACCATGCAGTTAATATTGCGGATTGTGTAAATTTTCTTGTTGAACAATCGCGCATCAAGCCTATAAGTAATATTTGGACAATGGCAAAAATAGCAAATGAAATGCTAAAGGATAGTGTTGAGAGTTTTATAAACAACGATGCAGTAAGGGCACAGAAGGTTTGTGAGCGGGATAGTGTTGTTGATGAGATGCGTAACGAGACGATCAGAATCCTTCTCACATATATGCTTGAAGAACCGGAGAAAGTTGGCGCCGCTATCAGCTATCTTTTGGTGGCAAAAAATCTTGAACGGATTGCAGATCTATCTACTAACATATGTGAAGATGTAATCTACATTGCCCAGGCGCGGGTAATCAAACACCATGCCGAAGAAAGTGAGAGGTGAGAAAGAAGTAAAGATTATCCTTGACTTTTACATTAATCTGAATATGCTTAAAAATAAGGAGCAACAATGGAGAAGAAATATACTGCCTTGCGGGTGACTTCGGTAGTCTTTAAAGTTCTTGCTTGGATTGTTGCAGTATTTACAATAATCGGATTTATTGGGATGCTCGTAGGTGGTGCGGCATTAACATCTTTTGGTGGACGTTATGGTGGACCATATAGTGCATTTGGTGGTATGTATTCAGTTTTCATGGCATTCGGTGTTCTAATATATGGAGTTTTAGGATTTATTAGTCTCCTTGCTGCTGCCGATATGATTCTTGTTATTTTAGCAATTGAAGAGAATACGAGGGCACTAAAACAAACACCACCACAAATGTAAAAGAAAAAAAGTGAAAGGGCTAATCCCTCTGAGATGGATTAGCCCTTTTTTGTTTATACTATTTTATGTTTCCTTTCCGAAGAGAAAGTGGAATGCAAGGGTGAAAAGGAGCATTGCAATCGTAAATCGCAGATAGGTCAGAGCAGCGAGACCGAAAAGGACTTTGCCTGGTAGAAATGCCCTTGTCACAACAGCAAGAATAATACTTATCACAGCTATTATTAATGCAATATATTTCAGTTTCTCCATATTAACCTCCACTTACATTGTATACAAATATGTTAATATGTCAATAACGACTGCTCAAAGATAAAAAATATATAGTATTGTGGCAGTTATCGTCTGCATAATTGTAAAAGGCGATATCGGGACACACCTTTCTTCAAAATTACAAATCCTGCACGAGGACTTGCAAATCGGTATATAGGGCAGTTGACTCAATCTTAGCATCCATAGTAATCTTACTAACCAAATCTTTTAGAATTCTACTTGGACCGATTTCAACAAATGTGTCATAGCCTAAGCCTCTTAAGTTTTCAATTGCAAGAACCCAGTTTACCTGCGATAACATTTGTCGCTTCAGAGACTCTTTAATCCCAATGGCATCGGTTAAGACCCTCTGTTCAACAAGTGAATAAAATTTCTTTCGGGGAGTTTTAAAGTTTATGGTGTCCAAAAATTTACTAAATTCTTCAGCGGCACCTTTTAGATATGGGCTGTGCCAGGCTCCACCGACATTAAGAGGGATTCCACGACCTTGATGTTGTGAAGCCAACAGCGCGATTTTTCTGATCCCCTCTTTTGAACCCGAAATGACAATTTGATTAGGTGTATTTATATTTGCCACAACAACTGATTCAGAAATTTCTTGTGATACTTTTTTACACATCTCTTCTAATCTATTCAATTCAATATTGATTATCGCCATCATAGCCCCTTTCTCACCACCCTGCTCCATTACCTCGCCCCGTTTTTGAACAATTCGAATACCATCTTCGAATGAAACAATACCATTGTAAATAATAGATGTCATCTCGCCAAGGCTATGTCCTATTGAGACATCGCCCGATAACCCAGCGTCCTTTAATACTTCAGCATAGGCCAATGAAATAACACTTATTGCGGGTTGGGCAATGCTTGTTCTCGAACTGGTCTTTTGTGCCTCATCCCCCCAGAGATGAATTGTTAAATCATATCTAAGAATTTTGCTACTCTTTTCGATTATCTTTTTTGCTTTGGGATATCTATTATAAAGGTCTTTTCCTATTCCAGGTTTGAATGCACCCTGGCCATCGAACATAAAGGCTATTTTTCCCATTAAACCTCCTTAGAATTATTTTGTCACTATTGCCATGCCGATTGCTAATTTTTTCGTGTGACTAATGCTTACAAAAATGTTCTTCACACCCAAGGACTCCGTAAGTTTTTGTGCCTTACCACTCAAAATAACATAAGGTGCCCCTGATGGCTCATTGAGAACTATAATATCTTTATATGTAACACCCTGACGCCAGCCTGTCTTTATTGCCTTTAAAACTGCCTCTTTTACTGCAAATCTTCCAGCCAACTCCTCGAATCGGAATTTTCCCCTCTCAGAAAGTTTAATCTCATTTTCTGAATAGATACGGTTAAGAAAGGTCTCCCTTTTTGTTATACCTTCCTTTATTCGTTCGACCTCGACAATATCTATGCCGATACCAAGAATCTTCATAACTATTTTTCAATTTCAATACCAGTAATTGCGGGACATTTTATCTTTACACGTTGATATTTCTTACCAATCCCTGCAGCGGCTACATAATAACCACCAACTTCAATTCGATATTCACCGATTGTGCCAATAAGAATACCTGTACCATCTTCATACCAGTTAACTGATCTGTGCTTTAAATTTACGGCACAAATAATATTCAATTCACCAGGAATGGTTGTTACAAGGTCTTCCCGCGATGGCTTTACAGATGCTGGTTTATCGCCGAAGATGGTATGTGAATGAAATTCACCGATGAGTTCAAGACCTTCAGATAGTTTACGCAGGATTTCATTTATCCTTTCAGTCTTTTTTAAATCTATAGTTACATGGGCAAAACCACTTTCGGCAGTCTGATAGGGAATTGCATATTCGACCATAAATTTATTTTCACCCTTTATACCGATGAGATAACCTATTGTCTCTTTTTTGAAAGTTTCTATAGAGGCGGCGACAATCGTTAGAAATGCAGGGAGATTAAGATATGCCTCAATAGGTGGAATAACTGGGTTCTTTTTGCTATTTTCCATATCGTGAAAAAATATTGTTAATCCGGCTAATACAACGATTTTTTCCAATTAGCTCTAAGGTTTCAAAAAGTCCGGGTCCAGCCTCACTACCAGTGATAAAAATCCGCAAAGGATGAATTATCTCCTTTGCCTTAATATTGTTATCTTGGACGAATGACCTCAGAAGCGATTCAATCGCTGGGGCCTTAAAATCAGACTCAGGCAGGGTTTTTAAATTCTCTAAAAAATTTCTCACTACTCGCAGTGTCTTTTCATTGAGATGTTTATTCAAGGATTTCTCATCATAAGGAAAATCCTCAGTAAAGAAGAAGGCTGATTTTTTAATATCACTGAGAACCTTGATACGTGGTTGCATCTGATGGCAGATATCCCTTATACGTTTCTTTTCCTGTTCAAGCTGTTCGCTAGTTATAAAATTCAGTTTGAGAATATAGGGGATGAGCAGTTCAGTTATTTCATCACCCTCTTTTTGTAGAATGTATTGCTGATTCATCCATTCCAATTTCTCAATATCAAAGATTGCATTTGCTGGATTTATTCGCTCCAGGGTAAAACTTTGTATTAACTCTTTACGGCTCATAATTTCTCTGTTATCACCTGGTGACCAACCAAGCAGGGCAGTATAGTTAAACACTGCTTCGGGCAGGAAGCCCCGCTCCTGATATTCCATGATTGAAACCGCACCGTGCCGCTTGGACAGTTTGCTTTTATCCTTACCAAGAATAAGTGGCAGATGGGCAAATTGAGGTTTTTGCCAGCCAAATGCCTCATACAAAAGTATCTGTTTTGGTGTGTTATTAATATGTTCGACACCGCGAATTACATGAGTAATCTCCATTTCATGATCATCAACGACACAAGCAAAATTATATGTTGGTGTATTGTCGTGACGGAATATTACAAAATCCTCAATGTCTTTGCCTTCGCGCCTTATTTCGCTATGAACGATGTCAAGGAAGGCAACTGAATGGTCAGGAACAAGAAAACGGACAGCCTTGGGTATTTTTGCGTTCTCCTTGGCTTCCCGTTCAGTGGTTGAGAGTCTAAGACATCTTCGGTCGTACTGCCAATTTATTTTATGTTTATAGGCATCGAGCCTTTCCTTTTCTAATTCTTTAGGGGCACAATAACAATAGTAGGCAAACCCTTTTTCAAGTAGCTTTTCTACATAATTCTGATAGATAGCCAATCTTTTAGACTGATAGTAAATTTCGTCCCAGTCCAGTCCGAGCCATTTCATACCATCCAGGATAACCTGTATCATATTTTCTGATGAGCGCTTTATGTCTGTATCTTCAACACGCAGAAGGAATCTCCCATTGTTATGTTTGGCAAATAACCAGTTATAAAGTGCCGTGCGGGCACTACCGATGTGAAGAAACCCGGTTGGACTGGGTGCCATTCTGATACGAACTTGGTTGCTATTCATAATTTTATATAATTCGAACTAATTTCATCCTAGGATAAGACATAACGGAGAGGGGGAGATTCGAACTCCCGTCCCATCTTTCGATGAGAAACCGCTTAGCAAGCGGGTGCCTTCGACCACTCGGCCACCTCTCCACATTTTGTACAGATCACAAAACGGCAATTAGCTTATAGCTTACGGAGGGCGAGGGATTCGAACCCCCAAGGGATTGCTCCCGGCGGATTTCAAGTCCGCTGCCTTACCAATTAGGACTAGCCCTCCAGAGACCTCCAAGTCTTTTTAATTGCCCTTTCGGAACCTTATTTAAACCTTTTAAGACTCTCTCGCAACAATTATATCTAAGCAGGGTTATTTGTCAACAAATTATTATATTGGCCAGCTCTGCCGAATGCTTTTTTAATTTGGGGGGATTTTAAGAAAAGAATTTCTGAAAACTACAATTTGAAGGAGTTTATTCTTAGGGGTAGACAAAGTCCTGCTATTATGCTATAATAACATAATAGGTAAGCCATCCTTAAAAACATTAATTTTTATGTTAGGTTAAAGGCACTTTATTTCTACCAAGTTTGTGGTGGATTTAAGGTGCCCTTATTTTTTGAACAGCAAAAAGTTGATTTTGTTGATTTGTGGTTAAAGATAAAAAGGCATTAAATGGTTCAATGCCCTGTAATCGAGCCATGTGAATTATGCTCATTATGACCTGATGATTCCCTGCGCCAATGTCCGAGCGATTCCCAAATGTTATTTTTCTCATGATCACATTTGGTCTTAATTGACGCTCGGCACGGTTATTGGTTGGCTCAATCTCGGGGTAGTCAAGAAAGGTAAGTAATTCAGCATTGTGTTTAATAAGGCGTTTCTGAAGCCGCTTGATATTATTATCTTCTGATGGGTATTGAATCAATTCAGTCAATACTTGTGCCATCATGGGATGTGGGGTCACCTATGAAAAAATTGCAGATTTTAGTATATCTGGTTATAATCGTTTGTCAATATTGACCTCCTTATTGATTATCAGTATAATCTTTCAGGA